>OIXX01000032.1_pt1 | contig 107699 bp, 98 predicted proteins | sample 1588161 | NCBI WGS metagenome assembly OIXX01 (sample SAMN03283274) | human gut metagenome | biome: human-associated habitat; material: feces | host: Homo sapiens | place: Peru | collected 2012 | reverse complement strand
GCCCGTGTCCAAGGGCGGCTCGCCCATCGACCGCGCGAACGTCGCGCCGGCCCACCGGATCTGCAACGAGCGGCGCGGCAACAAGAGCCTCGCCGCGCTCAACGGCTCGATATCGCCGCGTTCCCGCGACGTCGGCTGTGCGACCTCGCTGCCGTGGTGACCCGACCCTGGGGGATGGCCCCTCCCCGGGGGCCGAGGGCTCGCCCCACGGCATTGCGCCTTTTTTGCGCAGGCCCCGAAACCGAGTCCATACCGGGAGGTGCATGGAATGTCCACGAAGTCCACGAAGCCGAGGGGCAAGCCCTGGACCGCAGACGAGCGGGAGTTCGTCAGAAACGCGTACCCGGCGCTCGGACCTGCGGCTATCGCGAAGAAGCTCAAGCGGTCGCGCTCGGGCGTGTGCGCCCTCATCAAGAGAATGAAGGAGAGCGGCGAGATCGCGACCGGCGAGTCCACGGGGGAGTCCGTGGGCGCGGGCGTCTCGGCGCCCCCCGCGGACGGCCCGGACGGCCGCCAGGACACGCTCGGGAGGCTCCGGTGGGTGCGGCAGGTCATCGAGCGACAGCTATACGATGCCGAGCCCAGCCAGGCGGCCCGGCTCGCCAAGGAGTACCGCGAGACGCTCGAGCAGATTGAACGAATAGAGGGGGCTGGGGAGGACGGTGGCGACGATGTCATCATCAACGCCGTCTCGGTCCTGCGCGACGTCCTCGGCTAAGCCGAGGCTCCGCCTCGTCCAGCCCTACGAGAGGTCCATCGGCCCCCTCGCGGTCGAGCTCGCCCCGACGATGGGATACAAGCTCGTGCCGTGGCAGGAGCAGCTCGCCCACGACATCGGCGCCGTGGACGCGAGCGGCAAGTGGGTCCACCCGCGTGTCGGCATCTCCATCCCGCGACAGCAGGGCAAGTCCGTCGACATCATCGTGTGGGTCGCGGTCATGGCGGCGCTGGCCGGCTACAAGGTGCTCTGGACCGAGCACAACTACTCGACGACCATGGAGATGGTCGACCGCTTCCGCAAGATCTTCGGCCGCCGTGTCGGCGACACGTCCGAGGGAATCCCGCGCTGGCGCAAGCTCCTGGTCGAGGTCTGCTCCCAGACCGGCCAGGAATGGATGCGGTTCAGCTCCGGCGGCGTCATCCAGTTCTCGACGAGAACCAAGTCCTCGCGCCTGGGCTTCTCGTTCGACATTGTCATATACGACGAGGCCCAGGAGCTCACGGGCATCCACACCCAGGTCATCAACCCGACGACGACGTCCGGCGCCAAGCACAACCTGATGATCGTGTACGCCGGAACGCCGACCCGCGCCGGCAACCCCGCCGAGGTGTTCAAGAACCTCCGGCAGCAGGCATGGGAGGGCGGCGAGAAGGCGTCCGATCTGCTCTGGCTGGAGTACGGCGTCGAGGAGGTCGGCGACATCTGGGACGAGAGCCGCTGGCCGGAGGTCATGCCCTCGCTCGGCTACCACGCCGACATCCGCGCCATCCGAACCGGCATGAAGGACATGGACGAGCTTGGCGCCGCCCAGGAGTACCTGGGCTACTGGCTGCCCCCACAGAACCAGGTGGAGAAGCCCATCATCGGCTCCGACGCATGGGGCGAGTGCCTCGTGGAGAGCGGCCCCGAGCTGAACGCCGACTGCAGGATCTGCGCCGGCGTGAGATTCAGCGCCGACGGCTCGACCGTCGCCGTGGCGTGCGCCGTGCGGCCGCCCGGCTCGCCGACCGTGCATGTTGAGCTTCCCTTCTGCAAGGACCCGGAGCCCAGCACGGATTGGCTGGCCTACTGGATCGCCGCGAGGGCGGGCAGGTACGCCTGCATCGCCATCGACGGCAAGGCGGGCGCCGGCGCCCTGTGCGACAGGCTCGAGGGCATGGGCATGCCCAAGGACTACATCCTGCGCCCGAGCACCGACCAGGCCGTGACCGCCGCAAGCCTCATCTCGTCCGGCGCGAAGGCGGGCTCGGTCACGCACATCGCGTGCCCTGCGCTCGACCTGTCGGCCGAGACTTCACCCAAGCGCAAGATCGGCTCGTCGGGCGGCTGGGGCTTCGGCGGGGACAACGCCGCGCCCATCGAGGCCGCGGGGCTGGCGCTGCTCGCGCTTAGCACGTCAAAGAGAAAACCCGGAATGAAGGCGAGGGTCACTTGATCTCGATACCTTACGCCGTGGCGTCCGCCGACGGCCTGCTCGAGGAGGACCGCGAGACGGTGCGCTGCCTGCTCAACAGCTGGCAGACCCACTACAGGGGCAACCTCCTGCGCTCGGACTACTACGAGGCGCGCAATATGCTCAAGGACCTCGGCATCGCCGTGCCCGACTCGCTGCGCGACCTGGAGGTCGCGTGCGGCTGGGGATACAAGTGCGTGGAGGTCATGCGCGACCACATCGCCTTCGACGGGTTCACGTGCCCCGACGACGAGGACTTCGACGGCCTGCTCACCTCCGTGGCCAAGCGCAACAAGATGGCCACGCGCGTCGGCAAGGCCGTCAACTCTGCGCTCAAGTACTGCTTCTCCATGCTCGTGGTGACGGCGGACGAGGACGGGCACGCCCGCATCTCGGCGTACCCGCCGACCCTGTGCACGGGCATCTGGGACGACGTCCACGAGTGCCTGTCCTCCGGCATGTTCGTCGTCTCCTTCGCCAAGGACCGCGGGCGGCCCACGGACCGCCCGGACTGGGTCAACGTGATGCTGCCGGACCGCATGGTGCGCATCCGCGAGGTTCGCCGCAACGAGTGGGCGGCGGAGTACGTGGAGCATGGCCTGGGCGCCGTGCCCATGTTCGTCATGCCTCACAACCCCGACGACGACCGACCGTTCGGCGTGTCCAGGATCAACTCCGAGGTGCGCTGGAACATCGACTGCGCCATGCGCGCCAACGTCAACGAGGAGATCGCCGCCGCGTTCGCCGCGTCCACGCAGAAGTACCTGCTGGGCACCGACGGAGACGCGTTCGCCGACAAGACCAAATGGAGCGCCTTCATCGGCTCCATCTTCGAGGCCACCAAGACCGAGGACGGCACGATTCCGCAGTTCGGCCAGCTCACGCAGCCGAGCATGCAGCCCATGACCGAGCACTTCGGCAACCTGTGCAAGCGCATGAGCGCCGCGACCGGCATCCACGTGGGGCAGTTCGGCATCATGAGCGATAACCCAAGCTCCGCAGAGGCCATCAACGCCGAGAACGAGCCGCTCATCCTCAAGTGCAAGAGCTTCATCCGCGAGGCCAAGGCGGCGCTGGCGAATGCCGCGACCGCAGCGATTGCCACGGAACTTGGGTGCTCCTACGAGGAGGCCGAGGACGCCTGCGGCGTGTCCGTCCACTTCCTGAACCCCGCCATGCCGACGCTGGCCCAGCAGACCGACAGCTCCATCAAGCTCGCTTCGGCGGTCGAGGGTTTCGCCGGCACGCCGACCTTCTGGCGGCTCAACGGTCTCGATGACGACGAGGTGCGTAACGTCTCGTCCGAGATCAGACGCAACGTGACGCGCTCGGCGGCGCTCGACCTGATGGCGGGCGTCACCCAGGCGGCAGAACCTGCGCCGCCCGCCGATGATTAGCGCGCCTGAGTTCGCGGCCTACAACCGGGCCGTGGCGAAGATAGGAGACAGGGCGGCATCCGACGTGGAGGCCGCCGTGCTCGTCTGGTGCCGCTCCCACGTGGGCGCGACCGTCGCCGAGAAACGCGAGGCCGCGAAGCTCATCATGGAGGGCTTCGTCCAGGGCTACGACGACGTGGCGGCGGAGTTCGCGGCGCAGTGGTACGACGACCTCGCAGAGCGCAACGGCGCCAGGCTGCAGCAGGCCGTCACCATGACGACCTACAGGCCAGAATCGGTCGATACCGTTGCCAGATACCAGGCGAAGAAGCTCGTGAAGGGCGGCGACGCGGCGTTCGCCAGGGCGTGCGGCGAGTACGCCAGGAACGACGCGTTCCGCAGCCTGAACGAGACGATCATCTCCAACGTGGGCCGCGACAGGAGCGCCGGCGTGCGCTTCGCGCGCGTGCCGACGGGCTTCGAGACCTGCACCTTCTGCATCATGCTCGCGAGCCGCGGCGCGGTCTACCACACGCGCAAATCCGCCGGCGAGTTCAAACACTTCCACCGACACTGCGACTGCAAGGTGGTCCCCGGCTTCGAGGACGATCCCGACGCGGAGCTCGTGGAGGGCGTGCGCCCCGAGGAGCTTCGCGAGCAGTGGGCACAGTTCAAGAACATCGATGAGGACGAAAGTCTGACGAGCGCCGACAAGGACGCGGCGAAGCGTGCGGTGCTCGGTTCGCCTGGGCCTCCAATCGTGTACAAGAAGCCGAAAGAGACCTTCGCGCACGAGCGCGGCGGCTCCTACGATCTCGCGGCGCACGAGGCGCTTCGGGCGGCCGGTCACGAGGTCGTCGTCCGTAAGGAGGACGCGCCGGAGGGCTTTTCCAATATCGACCTGCTGCTCGACGGCAAGCTATGCGAGCTGAAGAGCCCGACAAGCGATGCGTCTGGCGTCAACGGGCTTAGGTTCATCGAGCGCAATATAAGAAAGGCAGTGCGGCAGTTCGAAAAGGCGGAAGGTGGGCCGGTAAAGCCCTCTATCGTCGTGCTTAACTGCGAGGAGGTCCCTGTGACAAGAGAGGACGCGCTGAAGCGCGTGCGGCTTGAGATGTCGAGGCATGACATCGACCACGTTATCTTGTTGACCAAGGGCGGGGCCATAGACGACATAAAGAAATAAGCCCCAGGTTAGCTATCCAGCACGCCCAGGGCTTTTCAAATCAGATTATACACACCTGGCTAGCACAATGGCAGTGCGGCGGTCTCCAAAACCGCTTACCGGGGTTCGATTCCTCGGCCAGGTGCCATCGGGGCGTGGCGGAATGGCAGACGCGCGTGCCTCAGGAGCACGTGGGCATCGCCCGTGCGGGTTCGAGTCCCGCCGCCCCGACCAAAACGTTGAACCAGGCCATCCGCACGGGTGGCCTTTTTCATGCCGAAAAGCGCCCCGCACGGGGCAAGACGATGCCCCGCACGGGGCGGAAATGGAGGGAGCATGGCCAAGGAGACCACGCCCGCCGAGACCGATCCGATTGACCCTGCACAGGGCGGAGAGACCGATCCGGCGCCCGACTACAAGGCGCTCTACGAGAACGCGCTGAAGGAGTCGCGCAAGTGGGAGAGCCGCTCGAAGGCGAACCTCAAGGAGCTCGACGAGCTCAAGGCCGCAACGCCCAAGACGGATCCGACTGTGGAGGAGCGCCTGAGCTCGCTCGAGAGCGAGAACGCCGCCCTCAAGGCGAGCGCCGCCCGCTCCGCGCTCGTCGACTCCGTGGCCAAGGCCACCGGACTCGACCGCTCCATCGTGGCGACGCTCAACGGCGAGGACGAGGACGCCCTCACCGAGCAGGCCAATGCCGTGGCGGCCATCACGAAACCGGCCGGCGGCGCGCCGAAGGCGCCCGAGGCCGGCGGCAAGCCCAAGCCGGGCAAGCCCTCCAAGAAGGACATCCTCGGAATCGAGGACAAGAAGGAACGCATGGCGGCCATCGCCGCCAACATCGACCTCTTCAAGTAAGGGGAGAAAGGGGCCCCCAATGCCCGATATCAAGACGCTCGCAGCCGCGCGCAACGTCGACCTCGTGAACACCTTCACCAAGTCGCTGGAGAAGCTCACGGCGATGCTGTCCACCTGCGCGCCCATCCACGCTGCCGTCGGCGAGACCCTGCACCAGAAGAAGATCACCGGCAAGCTCTCCGAGGTCGCGTACACCGCCGGCCAGGACATCCCGCTTTCCAGCTACACCTACGAGGACGTCACGACCTTCGAGGTGACGCTCAAGCCCTACCGCAAGCAGACCACGCTCCAGGAGGTCAAGAAGCGCGGCTACGACGGCGCCGTCGACAAGACCGACGCCGCGATGATCTCCGACATGCAGCGCAACATCAAGAAGGACTTCGTCGCCGCGCTCGGCGCCGAGGGCACCACGGCCGCGACCGGCAAGAGCCTCGTGGCCACCGCCGCGAACGCCTGGGCCGCCCTGTCCAACCTCACCGAGGAGTACGGCTTCGGCAGCGGCGAGACCGTCTACTTCGCCAACCCGGTCGACTTCGCCAAGCAGATCGGCGAGTCCGAGGTCTTCAGCGCCTTCGGCATCTCCTACATCGAGAACTGGGCGGGCCTGGGCACGCTCGTGTCCACCGGCTCCGTGACCGCCGGCACGATCTACGCCACCGTCAAGGACAACATCAAGGTCTACGTCGCACCGACCGACGGCGACGACCTGTTCGGCTTCTACTCCGACGAGAGCGGCTACATTGCCGTGTCCCACTCGCCCGAGCTCAAGAGCCTGACCTACGACACCGTGGCCTACGTCGGCCTCGTGTTCTTCGCCGAGTACATCGACTTCGTGGTCAAGGGCACCATCGCCCCGACCGCCTAGGAAACCTAAGGAGCATCCATGATCGCTTTGGTCACCTACCCGTACCGTGACCGCGAGACCCTCGCGGTGCATCTCGTGGGGGAGGAGGTCGAGCTGACCGACGAGCGCTTCGCGGAGCTGTCCGCCGGCGGCCATGTCGACCTCCCGCCCGCCGAGACGGAGGCCGCTGCGGAGCCCGCCGAGGACGAGGACGTCGTGGACGACGAACCCGAGCAGCCCGTGCACGAGAAGCCTTCACCCGAGATGACCGTGCAACAGCTGCGCGATGCCATCGAGACCGCCAACGGCTTCGCCCCGCGCAAGGCGACCAAGGCGGAGCTCATCGCCATCCTGGAGACACTCTAGTGGGCGCCTTCGCCACAGTTGCCGACTACGAGGCGCGCTGCGGTGCCGCCGAGGACGAGGCCAGGGTTGCCGCGCTGCTCGAGGATGCCTCGGCGTACCTGCGCGGGGCATATCGGCGCCGTATGGGTGTCCAGTACCTCGCCGGCTCGAATCCCACGTTCGATGAGAACGTGAAGTCCGTCTGCGTGGCCATGGTCGCCCGGGCGGTCAACGCGCCCGGCGCCATGGCCGGCATCACCCAGCAGTCGCAGACGACCGGCCCGTACTCGTCGAGCGTCACGTTCGCCAACCCGACCGGAGACCTCTACCTGGGGCGCTCCGACCTCAAGCGGCTCGGTCTGGCCGGGTGCCGCGTGCGCAGTATCCAGCCCATGACCGCCGCTGACCGCTGGGAGGAGGCGTGATGCCGATGGCTGGGATACCGACCGAGACGGTCACGGTCATCTCCCGCAAGACGGTGTACGACGACCTTCACGAGCCCGTCTCCGAGGCGGTCGCCGAGCGCGACGTCGACGCCGTCGTGGCGCCCGGCGCCACCGCGGACCTCGACGCCTCGCGGCCGGAGGGCGCCACCGTGGCATACACGGTGCATCTCCCGAGGGACATGGCCGGCATCCGCCTCAAGGGCTGCTCGGTCCGCGTGCGCGGCGAGGAGCTGCGCGTCGTGGGCGACCCGAGGCCCTACGCCCCCGAGGCGTGCCCGGGACGCTGGTGCTACCCGGTCGAGCTGGAGGCGGCCGATGGCTAAGGAGTACAGCTGGGGGAAGTTCAAATGGAGCCGCCTCGGGTACGCCGAGGCGATGGACGGCAACGCCGCGCTCCAGGGGATGCTCAGGGGCAAGGCCGAGGGCATCGCCGCCCGCGCGACGTCGATGCTCGCGCCGGACGGCCACGACGTCCCGGCCTTCAGGGTTAGCCGCTGCCAGGGCACGCTCGCCAAGGGCTTTCGGGTCAGCGCATGCTCGGAGCATGCCAAACACGCCCAGGCGAAACACAAGATACTGACGAGGGCGGCGCTCTCGTCCGGAGGTTGATCATGGATATAGAGGCCGATGTCGCGAAGTGCCTGTGCGAACTTGCCGGCGCCGACGCGACGCTCGAGCCGGTCGCCGGGCACCCGGAGCCGTACGTCACCGTCGAGCAGGTCGGAGGGGGCGGCGGCTTCCTGGAGCCGGTCCAACTCGATATCGACTGCTGGGGAACCGAGGGCAAGGGCGGCAGGAAGCCGGCGAAAGCCCTCGCCGAGAAGGTGAAGGCGGCCGTCCCGTCCCTGGAGGACGAGCTTCCCAACGTCTTCCACCCGGAGGTCACGAACCAATACAAGATGCCCGACCCTGACACGCGCAGGGCGAGGTACGTGGTGCAGGTCCAGCTCTGGGTCTGCGAGTAGTAGAAAGGAACGCGCGAATGGCCGAAGTCAGCAACGCGAACAACTCCAACAACGTCAGCGCCGGAAAGGGCGTGAAGGGCGGCTACATCTTCTCGGCCCCCACCGGCACCACCCTGCCGGGCAAGGTCATCAAGAACATGAGCGAGCTCGATCCCGCATTCAAGTGCCTCGGCTTTGTCTCCGAGGACGGCTACGTCGAGTCCGTCTCCGAGGACTCCAACGACACGGTCGACATGAACGGCGACCTCATGGACTCCAGCAATTCCAACCGAGTGGAGTCCGCACAGCTCACGCTCGCCGAGATCAAGGCGGCGACGCTCAAGCGCCAGTACGGCGAGGACAACGTCACCGACGAGGGCGGCCTGATCACCGTCAAGCACAACTCCGACTCCCATCCGACCTTCGCCTACGTGCTGCTCCTCCTCCTGAAGAACGGCCGCAAGTGGACCAAGGTCGTGCCGCGCGGCCAGTCCTCCGAGCTCGACGACCTCACCATCTCCAGCTCCGAGCTCTGCCAGCGCGCCCTGACGATGAAGTACCTCACCGACGAGAACGGCAACACCTGCTACGACTACATCGAGTCGACCGAGACGGCGGCGGCCTAATGGCGGCCAAGCGCCCCGAGGGCGCGCTCGAGTTCGAGTTCGACGGCAAGAAGTATCAGATCAACAAGAAGGCCATCCAGTCCATGAAGGTGCAGCGCGCCATGGCCTACGACGGCATCCCCGAGAAGATGCACGAGGTGTGGGACGCGATGGACGAGATCTTCGACGGCAGGACCGTCGAGTACATGGACGCGCTCGGCGAAGACGGGCAGGGCTGCTCGGCGGAGCGCTGGGGCGCGTTCTTCCAGGCCGCCATGGAGGCGGCTGCAAAAAACTAGCCAGCTTCGCCGCCGCCTGGACCTGCATGAGGGGAGAGGTCGTCGCCGACTTCCGGCAGACGTACGGCATCGACCTTCCCCTCGACGGCGGGTTCGACGGGGCGACGGACGAGGACCTTTGCCGCTGGCAGGTCCTCTACTCCCAGCTGCCGGCGCGCTCGCGGGCCTCCGTGCGGCTGGAGCCCGACAACCTGTGGGACGACAAGACGCGCCTGCTCGACATGATCGAGCATGAGCTCAGGTGCTTCCACTACGGGTTCACCGAGGATGCCAGGAAGCGTGTCAATGCCCCGCAGCGGATCATATCGCCGGGCGAACGCGCCAGAAACGAGCGCCGTAGGGACTCGGCGCTGGCGGCGAGGGAAGAGATAACGGCGGCGCTCGGCGTCGATGAGTAGGGAGGCAATGTGGCGGCAAACGTAGGATCTGTTAGCGTGAAGGTAATGCCGTCCATGGACGGCTTCGCCTCGAAGGTCGACAGCTCGCTGTCCGGATCCGGCGCATCGACGGGCTCTAAGTTCGGCAAGGCGTTTTGCGGCGCGGCGGGTAAAACCGCCGGCTCGGGGTTCGTGGCGAAACTGACCGGGTCCCTATCGGGGGCCACCGGGGCGTTCTCGCGCTCGGGCAGGGCCTCGGGCGCTGCTTTTTCTGGCGGCGTGCTTGGGAAGGCCGCCGCCTTTTCCGGCGGCCTGCTGTGCGCCGTCGGGGACGGGCTCTCCTCCGTCAACTCCGTGTTCGGCTCGACCGGAACCACGGCGGGCGGGAACATGGCGAGCAGGGTCGCCTCGGGCTTCTCGGCCAAGGCGGCGGTCATCACCGGCGCCGTTGCCGGCGTGGTTCAGAGGGTCGTCTCGACAGCGTCCTCGAGCGTGGACGCCGCGGTCGCGCGCGTCGACACGCTCAACAACTTCCCCAAGGTCCTCCAGTCGCTCGGCTACGGGGCGGACGAGTCGCAGAGGAGCTCCGACACCCTGTCTGACAGGCTGTCGGAGCTTCCCACGAGGCTCGACGCGGCCGCGACGGGCGTGCAGCAGCTCGCGCCGTCGTCCAAGTCGATCGACCAGGCGACCGACCGCTACCTCGCATTCAACGATGCCGTTCTCGCTGGCGGTGCGTCCGAGGACATCCAGTCCAACGCCATGACGCAGCTCACCAAGGCTGTCTCCACCAACAAGATGGAGATGGACACCTGGATGAGCATCCAGCAGGCGATGCCTGGCCAGCTCGACCAGGTGGCGAAGTCCATGCTCGGGCAGAGCGCATCGGCATCCGACCTCTACCAGGCCATGAAGGACGGCAGGGTCACGGTCTCGGATTTCGCCGACGCAGTGGTCGACCTCGACAAGAACGGCGCGGACGGCATCACGAGCTTCTCCGAGCAGGCAAAGGCCGCGACGGGCGGCATCAAGACGTCGTTTTCCAACATGTGCAACGCCTTCCCAAAGGGCGTCGCCAAGATTATCGGCGCCATCGGCTCGTCCAACATCGTCGGCGTCATCGACGGCGTGAAGGGCACGGTGAACGGCGCGTTCGGAGCCGTCACCGACGCAATGGCCGACCCGAGCATCCGGGACGCGGCGTCGTCGTTCGCCGCCGTGTTCTCCGGCGTTGTCGCGGGCGGGGTCTCGGTGGCCGGGGACGCGTTCGCCGGCGCAGCGGAGATGACCTCCGCTTTCTGCGAGACGCTGCTCAACAACGAGGCGGCTTCATCTTTCGCGGGAACACTTGACGCGCTCGGTTACACGGCGTCCTCCACGGGCGACGCCATATGGTCGACCGTATCGCAGATCACCGGGTGGTCGAGTCCCGCCGAGGGCGCGGCAGATGCCGCAAACGCCCTTGACGACGCCTTCGAGGCCGCCGAGCCGGTCATCCGCTCGGTGGGCGACGCATTCCAATGGGTTTCCGAGCATTCCGAGGAGGTTGCCCCGGTCGTCAAGGGCGTCGGCGGCGCCTTCCTCGTCATGAAAGTCGCCGGCGGCCCTGTGGGCTCGCTCCTGAAGGTCATCGGCGGCGCCCTGCTGTCCCTCGGGGCATCGGCACCCGCCGCCGGCGCCGGGCTTGCCACAACGGCGGCGGGCGAGACCGCCGCCGGCACAGCCGCGGGCGCGGCGGCCGGTAAGATGACATCGTTCGGCGCGGCCGTCCTCATGGTTGGAGCCGGCGTTCTGCTGGCGTGCGGCGGCATCGGCCTTCTCGCCCTCTCCGCGATAAAGCTCGGCGAGGCGGGGCCTCAGGCCGCAATCGGCATGGCAGCAATGGTGGCGGTCATCGCCGGGCTGGCGCTTGGCGCCGCCGCGCTCGGGCCCGCCCTGACTGCCGGCTCCGTCGGCATGGTCGCCTTCGGCGCCGCCGTCGCGCTCGCCGGCGTGGGCATCCTGCTCGCAGCCACCGGCCTCGCGATTATGTCACTCGCGCTGCCGACCATCGCCGCCTGCGGCCCCGAGGCCGCCGTCGGCATGGCCGCGCTCGGAGCCTCCCTGTTCGTGCTGGCCCCCGGTGCCCTCACGGCGTCGGGAGGGCTGCTGGCGCTCGCCGCCGGGGCAGCGGCATGTGCGGTCGCCTCCGCGACCCTCGGCATGGCCGCCATCGTCGCGGGCGTCGGCCTTATTGTCATGGGAGCTGGCGGTCTCTTGGCGGGCGCTGGCCTGTCGACCTGCTCCGCGCTCGCCATGCCGCTCGCGGTCGCCGCCACGGCCCTGGGCGCCGCCGCCATGGTCGGCGGCGCCGGCCTCATCGTGCTCGGCGTGGGCTCGCTCGTCGCGGGCGCGGGTCTGGCGGTGCTCGCCGTCGGCGCCACGGCTGCATCACTTGCGACCGCCGCCCTCGCTCTTGGAATGGCTGCGCTCGACGTCGCCATGGCGGGCGCAGCCGCTTCCATTTCGACCTCGGCTGACGGGCTCGGAACCATGGGGAAGGCGATTCCCAAGATATCCTCCGGCGCCCCCGGTGCCGCAGCCGGCCTTGGTGCGCTTGCCGCTGCGGCGGCGGTCGCCGCTCCCGCCCTTGCCGCCGCGCCGCCGTCTCTGGCATCTTTCTCCGCCTCCTGCGGGGCGGCTTCGGCGTCGGCCCTGCTGCTTTCCGTCTCCGTGGCAGCAGTGGCCTCCATGGTCGCGGCGAGCATGGCGTCGGCGTCGGCGTCCGCAGTCTCGTTCGGCGTCCGTTCGGGCGCGTCCTTCAATCGCTTCTCGGCTTCCGCCAGGGATGCGGCACGTGCCGCCCGCTCTGCGATCATGGGGGCCTGCCGGCAGATGTCGGCCGAGGTCGGATCGATGCGGCTCACGCTTCCGCGCATCAACGTGGGACCGCTGCCGCACTTCTCGATGAGCGGCAAGTTTGACGCGCAGACGGGTTCGGTCCCGTCGGTCAACGTTAACTGGTACGCCGGCGGCGCGGTCTTCGGGCCGAACAGCCCGCGCGTCATCGGAATCGGCGACAACCGGCGATACGACGAGGCGGCCATCCCGCTGAGCCCTAAGGTGCTGGGCGGGATCGGCAGGGGGGGTCGCCCAGACGATGGATGTCGGCGGCGGCTCGGACGGCGCTGCGGTCATCGCGTGGCTCGACCGAAACCTTCCGACAATCATCCGGGAGTACACGCCGGTCACGCTCGAGCGCGACCTCGACAGACACATCAGGGCGGTGGCACATGCATAGAATGCACTACGTGTCGTCATCGGGCGAGAGCGTCGACCTTGATGGCAACGGCGTCTTCGTCGGCACCGCTGCGGGCGTGCGCTCGCGCGAGTGGAGCTACGACCTCTCGTGGCGCGGCGCCTACGGCATCTCGCGAGACGCGAGGGAGGCGACGGTCGATGCCGTGGCGTCCTCGGCGGCTGCCGACAGGCTCAGGCGGCTCGCGGACAGGGATATCTCCGTCGGCGAGCCCGGTCGCCTCGTTGTCGACGGTGTTTGGTACCAGCGCGCCTATATCGCTAAGTCCGAGACCTCGCAGATTTATGGCAGGCGGGGCATCGCCGCTACGCTTACCGTGCTGCTGCTCGACGGATCCTGGCGGCGCGAGGTCGCCCAGGAGTTCTACGCCCGGGAGGACGAGGACCAGACCGGCCTGGACTTCCCCCATGACTTCGAGTTCGACTACGGCGGATCGGTCGCAAGCCGGTCGGTCACCGTCGATGGGCTGGTGCCTGCCGACCTTAAGCTCACGATCTTCGGTCCCGCGTCGTCACCGCGCATCACCGTGACGCAGGGGGACTTCATCAACGTCTACTCCGCGGACGTTGAAGTGCCTGGCGGCTCCAGGCTTATCATCGACGGCTCGAGCTTCCCCAAGACGATCAAGCTCGTCGGCATGTACGGTGAGACCGAGGACCGCTTCGCCGACGGCATGCGCGGAGAGGGCGCGGGAAGCGGCTCCTACTGCTTCGAGCAGCTGCGGCCGGGCACGTCCTCTGTCTCGTGGGACGGCTCGTTCGGCTTCACCATGACCCATTATCTTGAGGAGGGGGAGCCGCCTTGGAGCTCATAGTCTCCGACAGCGCCGGCAGGACGCTTTTCCCGATTTCGAACTTCGAGCTGGATATGGACTCGGGCTGGGGCGACGGCGTCGACAACTCGTTCGATCTCGTGGTGCGCGACTCGTCCGTACCGTTGCCGGAGGCCGCTTGGCGTGTTTTCGCCGACGGCCTGGAGATCGGCGGGCGCGTCGAGGGCTTTGAGCTCAAGACTGGCCGCACTTCGTCCGAGCTGCACTGGACCGGGTCGACCTGGACTGGAGTGCTCGAGAAGCGCCTTCTGTGGCCCGATCCGGGCCAGGACTACCTTGTCCTCTCTGGGGACGCAAACGCCGTGCTGCGCTCCGCGGTTAAACGGCTCGACATCGGCTCCCTCTTCACGGTTCCCGATGCCGACGCCGGGGTGAGCGTAAGCTACCGATGCAACAGGGACGCACCCGACGCTTGGACCAACCTTAGGCTGGCGATGCGCTCCGCAGGCCTTCGCCTCGATGCGAGGTGGGTGGGCGGATCGTGCAGGCTCCAGGCGGTGAAGGTGACAGACTGGCGCGGCAGGGTCGACTCCGATCTCGTAAACTTCGACCTCAAGAGCGACCTGCTCGTCACCAATCACCTCAAGGCGGCCGGCAAGGGCGAACTTGCGGCCAGAGATGTCGTGGACGTCTACGCCGACCGGGAAGGCGGCGTAGGCACCGTGAAGGCGATGGCCGGCGTCTTCGAGCTCGAGGAGTACTACGACGCCAACAACACCGAGGGCGACGATCTCCGCGATCAGGCACTCAGCCGACTCAAGGACAAACAGTCCGAGGGCAGCGTGACCGTGACGGTCAACGAGGGCGTCGAGTTCGGCCTCGGCGATATCGTCGAGGCCAGGCACTATTCGCCAAACGTGACGGTCTCGGTCGAGATCAGCAGCAAGATCGTAAAGGCCGCGGGGTCGGGCTACAGCGCCACGTATGGCGCATCGCCTGGTGCGGTGGGGAGATAGGAGACTGCTATGAAGCAGATAGAACTCATCGGCCCGCCCCTTTACCAATGGGATACGGGTCGGCGCGTTCACATCGCGTTGCAGGGGGTGACGGAGGCACATTTCGCCGTCGCCGGATCGGAACGCGCATTGGTCGTCCCGGTCGTGGGCGGAGAGGCCGTGGTGCCCTCGCTTCTGCTTACTGCGGGCGTTGACATGGCCGTTTGGGCGAGCGATGGGCGCGACACGCACGCGCGCGCCGTGCTCAAGGTGCGCCCGAGGGCCAAGCCGGACGGCTACATCTACACCGATGACGAGGTCAAGACCTGGGCTGATGTCGAAGATTGGGTGCGAGAGCAGCTGAGGGCCGTAGGCGAGCCCGGCACGAAGTGGTATGTCGGGGGGCGGCACCCCCGCCATAGGTGGTCGCGTCGGGGACCTCTATCTCGACAGTGAGACGGGCACCTATTATCGCTACGGCGAGATTGGAGATACAAATGGCTAACGCATGGAACCAAGTTGGAACGCTCAAGGGCCCCAAAGGCGACAAGGGCGCGACCGGCAACGCCGGCCCCAAGGGCGGCAGCGTCCGCGTGGAGAGCGTCAATATCCCGTCGGAAGGCGAAGTCGCATTCTCGGCGCTTTCCCCGTCTGACGGCGTGCAGGTCGGCGACCTCGTGCTCGACGCCAAGGGAAGTGTCTATCCCATTTCGGCGGTGGATCCGGGCAGGTCTACCGCCCGAGTCGGTTCCGCCATCAACGGCGTGAGCCTCAAGGGGCCCAAAGGCGAAACGGGCAACACTGGCCCCAAAGGTGCCGACGGCACGTCCATAACGGTCAAGGGCGCGGTGAGCAGCGCGTCCGCGCTGCCGTCCGATGCCGCCATCGGCGACACCTACGTCACGAGCGACAACGGCCACATGTGGGTGAAAACCGCCGCGACCGGTGATGCGCAGTGGACGGACCTCGGCGAAATGAAGGGGCCCAAGGGCGACAAGGGGGCCACGGGCGAAAAGGGTGACAGGGGCGTCACCGGCCCCAAGGGCGCACAGGGGCCGGCTGGCCCAGGCATTACGTTCGGCCAAGGGGCTCCTACGGCAGCGTCGCAGGAGGGAGCCGTCTACATTGATACGGCAGACGGCTTTAAGGTCTACCAGTACGGTACGAGTGCCTAGTGAAGGGGGAGCGATATGGCGTGGACTAACATCGGATCGCTGAAGGGTCCCAAAGGCGATAGGGGCGATACCGGCGCCAGGGGAGCGCAAGGGGCTCAGGGGCCGCGAGGGGAGACCGGCCCGATCGGGCCGACTGGCCCGATCGGGCCCAAGGGCGCCGACGGCACCTCAGTGACCGCTGGGACCGGCGCACCGACAGGTACTGCCGTGGTCGGTTCGGTCTACATCGACGCGAGCACGGGCAACCTGTACACCTACAAGGCCTAGCGGGTGACGGCGAAATGGCCTGGATCAAGTTGGGCAACATAAAGGGGCCTGCCGGGGAGACGGGGCCACAGGGTCCTGCAGCCTCGACCGCCCAGACATTCCTCGCTGCACACCCTGTGGGCTCCCTCTATATGGAAAGCAAGGGCAAAAACCCAGGTGCCACCTATGGGGGAACGTGGGTCATGCGGGACAGCCAGAACGGCTTTATATGGGAAAGGACGGCTTAAATGGAGATAGTGACCGGTAAAGCGGGCGTGCCACACGTCAGCTCGGCCGACGACGGGCGCCGCATTGCGGGCGAAGTCGGCACTGGCAGCTATGTGCTGCAGACGGGCGGCAAACTGGCCCCATCTCTCGTCGACGCGAACACCGTCCGTATCGCGACCGGCGACATGATCGTGCAGGGTCGCCATATCGGCGTCACCTCGCCCGAGGACGTCAAGGTGGCGAGCGGCTCGCAAGGCAAGAAGCGCATGGACTATATTTGTGTCCATTACACCCGCGATGTGAGCGGGTCCAGCCCGACCCTTGTCGAGACGGTCGAGTGGAAGGTTCTCCAGGGAACCCCCGGCTCGAGCGCCGCCGCGCCGTCGGTGCCGAAAGGCTCTATCCTGGACGGTGGCGCTGACGTGACGGTCCCGATCTGCTCGGTGACATTCGACGGACTGACGACGGGTCAGCCTAAGCTTCTCATCCCCGAACTGACTCCCCTGGCAGACCTCGGGGATTCTGTATCCCCGAGCTATCTCGGCGGTGGCAACGTCGGTCTTCTTGGCTGCACCGTAAAGGCGGACTGCTGGATCGTCGCAACATGCACCCTCATCGTCAGGTTCAGCTATGTCTCGGGGTCGATGTCGTCATCTGACGCGTGCGAGCTCTCCTCGGGCGCTGCACGCGAGCTCCCCGAGCGCCTGAGGCCGAAGTCGAATATCCTGACCATGGCGTTCACGTCGGAGCGCTTTGGCAAGTCGGTAGGCGCGGTGGTCGAGCCGTCCGGCGCCGTAAAACTCTATTTCTCGACTCGCTCGGAAATATACGGATATGGATTTGAGAACTGCACCTGCTGCATCCCCCTGGCCATATAGCCCGTCCGCGCCCTCCTAGAACACGACGAAGTCCGCTCTGTATACGTCGGCGTCAGCCATAAGGTAGAGCATGCTGCCCGTATAGTAGGCATGGACACCGAAGCCGCCCGGGCTGTAATAGCAGTCGGCGCAGATCCCCGAGCCGGTGCAGTACCGCGCGAAGATGGATATGGGGAATACGGTCGATGCCAGCGGGCGACCGTTGTTGTAGATACAGACAAGCGCCGCCATCCTGCCCGAGGGGAGGTCGCACCGGAAAGGCTGATACAGCTTTCCAGTGCTTGTCTGTGCCACGAACCTCGGGTATACAGAATGCTACACGCAGAGATATACAAGCTGGCCGAACATCCAGGAGCCCTGGGGTATCGAGGCCCCTTTGGACTCTATGAATAGATGGGTCCCTGTTACCGACAGCAAGATGCGGGGGTCGGTTGTGTCTTGCGAAATGAGGGGCGAGTTATGCCTATCTCTTGTCATTGGCACTGCGTTACTTAATGTCAGCAGTCCCCAGGCCCCTACAGCACTCTTTAGCGTGCCGCACACCGTGACCACAACAATATTTCCAACCATGCGGACAGTAGTCGGCAGATTGGTAATGCCGCAATCAACGGAAACCGGGGATACAGAATGCTAGAAACAGCAAAACATCACCGGGATAGTCTCGGCATCGCCCTTATAAGTCTGCACTATCATCCAACGCTGTTTCCCCGCCGACGAAACCGCCGCCTGGCGAATAAATCGCACGCCGGACAGTGGAAAGGCGAGCACGAAATTTCTGGCCTTGATTTCCATATCGAACTCGTCGTAATAAAACGGGCCGTACTGCTTATTAGCAGAAAAAGTCACGCTGCGCACGACATGGGATACAGAATTCCTACCCGCCGAGTATCAACCGCTCCACCACCCTTTGTGCGTCCTTGCAGATGCGCGGCCTCGGCACGATGTAGTGCTCGTATGCCGTGCCGATATCGGTGTGTCCCAGCATCATGGCCACGGTCTCAATACCCACGCCTGCCTCCACGGCGAGCGTCGCCCACGTGTGACGGCATTCCGTCATCGAGGTCCAGGCGGCTCCGGCTTGGCGACATGCGGATTTGATGTGCCGCGCAATGGCGTCGGGCGACAGTTCGCACAGCCAGCCCGAGCGGCCTTTTCGCAGCGCGCGCAGGCGGTTGACGGCGAAGCGGGGGAGCCAGCAGGACCGCGCGGAGCGTTCGGTCTTCGGCGCCTCGACGACCTCATTGCCGCGCACGACTTGCCTCGAACGGCGGATGCGGACCTCACCGGTGCGCAGGTCGATGTCCGACCACTTGAGGCCGCACGCCTCGCCGCGCCGCAGCCCGAGGGTTACCGAGCAGATTGCGACCGCCTCGCACTCGTGTCCCCACAGCGCGCGGAGGTAGGCACGGACCTGGCTCGCCTCCATCGTGCGTGGGCAGTGCGCCGGCTTGTGCGGTAGCTCGACACCGGCGGCGGTTGGGTCGTACATCCGCACACCGAGACGGCGGATGGCCCAGCGGATAACCTGCCGCAGGGTCTTGTATGCCTTTTCGGCGGCCCCCGGCAGATCAAACGAATCAATCCAGCCCTGTACGCCCTCGGGCGTTATCGCCTCGAGTTCCAGCTCGCCCCAGCGAGGTAGGACGTGCAGCGCTAGCGCGCTCTCGTATCCGGCCAGGGTGCAGGCGCGCAGCCTGCCGCGCTTATCGTCCATGTACCTCGAGGCGGCCTCTGCAACTTTCATCATGGTCTCCAATCCCGTAAATCCCAGACGCGTGGGCTCTCAAGGAGAGGATACGCGCGTGGGATTTCTGCCACGAGAGGTCGAGAGAAAGGAGTCTAAATGGCATTGATCGGGACCCTTGTCGGGCCCGCAGTGCGCCTGGCGACAGACGGGAGGGGTCTCCCGATTCTCGCGTCTGATGAGCCTGAGGTCCCCGAGGGTTTCAAGGCGGACATGGCGTATGAGCAGCGGGGCGGTTCCATCCACCAAGTATGGAGTGTCGTGCCAGACGGGGTGCGCGATGACGCGGTGCGGCTTGCTGCCATGTCCGCCGAGACTCTCGGTGATGTGGATGCGCTGAAGGTACCCCAGCTCATCCGGCCGTGGTATGTGGGTGAGGCCTCGTATGCCGCTGGCGCGCGTGTGGCATATGGAGGCGACCTGTACAAGTGCCTGCAGACGCATGCACCCCGTATCGGATCTGAGCCCGATACGGCTCCGGAGCTTTGGGATAGAATCAACCATTAAGGAGAAAAATGTTTTACGGACAATTTGTATCTGGGTCTGTCTACCTGACTACGGACGGCTCCGGCCTGCCGATTCGCGAGGCGGCGGAACCCAACCCCGACGCCGGTTACCACACGGTGCTCGCCTATGAGCAGCATGACGGCGCCATCTGGCAGGTGTGGACTCTCGTTCCCGATGCCGGAACGCCTCAGGACGCTGCCCTCGTGCTCGCCCAGATCCAGGCGGCCACCCTCTCCGACCATGATGCGTTGAAGGTTCCGGCGCTCTATCCGCTCTATGCATGCGGTCACGTCTATGCGCAGGGAGACCGCGTGCTCTGGCAGGGCACGCTCTACAAGGCCATCTCCGGCCACACGGCGACCGCTGCGGACCCCGTATCCGATCCCCAGCACTGGGCGAAGGTCGTAGCGTCCACGGCCGGCGGCGCCGGCGTTCCCGAGTGGATCAGAGGAAAGTCGTACGCCAAGGGCGACCGGGTTACCAAGTACGGCACCGTCTACGAGTCGCTGATTGACGGCAACACGCTCGAGCCCGGCGTCGTCGGGTCTGACGGCGCCTGGAGCATCGTGAGCAACGGCTAGGGGAGGATCGCATGTCAATCTTCTTCGTCCAGCTGACCGAGCCTCAGGTCTGGGCCATTAGCCTTGCATGCGCACTAATGCTCATGGACATCGTCACCGGCTTCATCAGCGCCGTCATCAACGGTACCGTTTCGAGCTCCAAGATGCGCGAGGGGCTCGGCCACAAGGCGCAGCTCCTCTGCGTTATCCTGCTTTCCATCATCATCGAGGCGGGCACGCAGCACGTCGTGGGCCTTGGTCTGGGCGGCGTGACCGTCACGGTCGTTTGCACCTACATCGCCGTCATGGAGGTCGCGAGCTGCATGGAGAACGTTTGCTCAGGCTATCCCGAGCTGCGCGACACCCCGCTCATGCGCATCTTCAAGCACGATGGAGGAGGCGACGCTAGTGGCGATCACTCAGCGTGAGGCCTTCGCGCAGGTAATTGAGCACCTCGTCTCGCATGACGGGGGAACGGGACACGGCTATTCCCAGATAAACCGCATGGGCGACGGCACCATGGAGGTCATCACTCTTTCCGAAGGCACGACTGTGACCGTCGCGGGCGGCGACCGTGACTGTAGCTCGGCGGTGATAACCGCCCTGCGCGCCGTTGGCGTGAACACGTTCGGCGCCACCTATACCGGCAACATGCGCACGCAGTTGCTCAAGACCGGGCTTTTCGGATGGCGAAAGATGGGCGTAAAGTCGGCGCGGCGCGGTGACATCTATCTCAACGAGAGGCATCACACCGCCGTGTGCATCTCGCCCTACGGCTCCATACGCGGCGACATGCTGGCACAGTTTTCCATCTCGGAAAAAGGCACCGTCACCGGTGCAGAGGGCGATCAGACGGGGCGCGAGAGCAACATCAAGCCGTACTACAGCTATCCGTGGGACGGCACCTTGTACTGGCTCGGCGATGGCAAGACGCTCAGCGGCACAAACACCGAGGTCAGGGACAACACCGTCTCGAGCCTCGGTGACACGCGCTACCTCGGTCCCAAGATGATTAGTGAGCTTCAGCGCCAGCTTGGGACCTCCGCCGACGGGGTCATCTCGGGTCAGTGGCTCACTAACAAGTCTTATTTCTGGGCCGTCGATGCGGGCTGCGTCGAGTGGGCGAAGGCCGGAAAAGGTTGCGGCTCTGATATGGTCCTGGCGCTTCAGCGCAAAGTGGGTTGCAAGATCTACCCTGAGTTCTGCGGTGTCCAGGCTCGCCAGATGAACAGCGGAACCATCAAACAGCACCAGCGTTGGCTTATCGCACATGGCATCTCGTGCGGCTCGTCAGGCGCCGATGGCTACCACGGCCGTGACACCAACGTCGCGATCGGCAAGGCGCTGGTCCGTGGGTTGTACCGATGACCCTCGATTATTGATTGGCAACAAACGAAAAAGCTCCCTCCCTGGTTGTCCAGGGAGGGAGCTTTTTTTGAATTAAACAAGACGATTCGTCAGTTCGACGGTGACCCTAGCGTATCCCCAAATTATCCCAAGTGCGCGTGCTAACCCGTTTTATGCGCTTCTGCCGTTGTTGTCGTACTTGAACCAGCAGGTAAACGGAGTGTTCGTTTTTGTCGTTCTTCCAGGTCAGTACTGCCACATATGGTTGACAGGGCCGGAGCCTTTGCCCATGTTCAGGCCGGCGGCGAGAGCGCCGGTTAGGTAGGCCTTGCCGGCGTTGACGGCGTCGGCAAGATTCATGCCCTGTGCCAATGCGCAGGCGATGGCGGATGAGAGCGTGCAGCCGGTGCCGTGCGTGTTGCCGGTCTCGATGCGCTTGTGGCGAAACCACGTAGTGAGCGGATCGCCCAGGTGGTTGCCCTCGTCATCGAGGGGCGCGGGCTCGGCCAGTACGTCGTTGGCCTCGTTGACAAAATGACCGCCCTTAACCAAGGCGGCGCAGCCAAAGCGGCGGGTGAGGAGCATAGCGGCATTTTGTTGTGTGCGCTCGGAATCGACCTCGTAGTCGAGCAGCGCCATAGCCTCGGGGATGTTGGGGGTGATGACCGTTGCCAACGGGAACAGGCGGCGGGTGAGCGCCTCGGAGGCATCCTCGGCAATCAAGCGCGCGCCCGAGGTGGCGACCATGACGGGATCGACGACGACGTTCGTTGCGTCCCAGGCGCTCAGGCGGTCGGCGATGACCTCGATAATCTCGACAGAGGAAACCATGCCGATCTTGACGGCGCTGGGTCGGATATCGTCAAAGACGGCGTCAATTTGCGCGGCTACGATATCTGGCGAAATATCCTGCACGGCGGTGACACCCAGGGTGTTTTGTGCCGTGATGGCGGTGATGGCCGTCTCGGCATACAGGCGGTGCGCCGTGATGGTCTTGATGTCGGCCTGAATGCCGGCGCCGCCGCTGGAATCGGATCCTGCGATGGATAGAACGGCAGGTACATTACTGCGATCCATGCTCACTCCCTTGTCCGATTGGATTCAAATGAGTCTTAAAGCCTGCATTATAGAGATGCCCGGGCCGACTTTATGTCGGACCCGGGCGGGTGATGCAATCTTTACGCAAATGAAAGCAAATGTTCACACGTCAACAATCGACGAACGTTGCTGAGGACACGCGCAACGACCGTGGTGATAAGCCTAGTCCTCCATGCCAAGATCGATCGTCGTGCCCTCGAACACCTTGTTGACGGTGCGGACGGCGCACATCTTGCCGCACATGGTGCAAGTGCCCTCGGTGGCGGCGGGGGATTCCTCGTAGCGCTTCTTACCGGTGACCGGGTCGAGAGCACACTTCCACATGGCATCCCAGTCGAGTTTGCGGCGTGCCCGACCCATCTTGTCGTCCATGTCGCGGGCGTGCGGCACCTTCTTGGCGATATCGGCGGCATGCGCGGCAATCTTAGTGGCCATGAGGCCGTCGAGCACGTCCTGGGCGTTGGGCAGGCACAGGTGCTCGGCGGGCGTCACGTAGCACAGGAAGTCGGCGCCGGAGCTCGCGGAGATGGCGCCACCGATGGCGGCGGTGATGTGGTCGTAGCCAACGCCGATATCGGTCACCAGCGGCCCGAGCACATAGAACGGGGCGTTGTGGCACAGACGCTTCTGCAGCTTCATGTTGGCGGCGATCTCGTCGAGCGCCATGTGACCTGGGCCCTCGACCATGACCTGGACGCCGGCGGCCCAGGCGCGCTTGCACAGCTTGCCCAGTTCGATCATCTCGGCGGTCTCGGTGGCGTCGTTGGAGTCGTAGAGGCAGCCCGGGCGGCAGGAGTCGCCGAGTGAAATCGTCACGTCGTACTCGTGGCAAATCTCGAGCACCTCGTCGTAGAACTCGTAGAAGGGGTTTTCGTTGCCGGTGACCTCCATCCAACCAAACAGCAGCGAGCCGCCGCGGCTGACGATGTTCATGAGGCGGCCGGTCTCCTTAAAGGTCTTGATGACCGACTTGTTGATGCCGCAGTGGATGGTCATAAAGTCCACACCGTCCTCGGCATGCGCGCGCACGACCTCGAGCAGGTCGTCCTTGGTGAGCTTGACCAGCGGCTTTTCCATGTAACCGATGGCATCGTACATGGGGACGGTGCCCACCATGAGCGGTGTCTCGTCGATGAGCTGCTGGCGGAACTGGCGCGTCTTGCCCGAGTTGGAGAGGTCCATGATGGCGTCGGCGCCGTAATCCTCGGCAATCTTGACCTTCTTCCATTCCTCGGCGGCATCGGCCTTGTCGCCCGAGATACCCAGATTGACGTTGACCTTGGTGGACAGGCCCTCACCGACACCAAAGGCGCGCATGCCCTTTTTGATATGCACGATGTTGGCGGGAATGGCGATGCGGCCGTCGGCCACGCGCTCGCGGATGTACTCGGGTTCGCGATGCTCGCGCTCGGCGACCTCTTTCATCTGCGGTGTGATCTGCCCGGCGCGGGCGAAGTCGATTTGCGTGACGAGCGTGGGCTCGGTCTGTGTGCTCATTGGCACGGCTCCCTTCGTTGGCATTACCCATATCAGGTTTGCGGGTCAGGGCGGGCGCGCCCAATCTCAGCCTGCCGTCCTGTCCTGCAAGCTCCCCGTTTATGTCATGGGCTCAAGTATAGCCTGAATGGGTACGATTGGGCCAACGATCGTGCCTGTGGGGAGGCGTACATGGAAGACAAGCATCTATATCGAGAGACGCAACGGGATGTATCGGCCGAGGGTGGCCGTGCACACCATGGGTTGGTCGCGATTGGCTTTGCGGCGCTTGCCGTGCTGGTGATTGCCTTTTGTATTTGGACGTTTGGCGGTCAAGGCGGCGCTGCCTGGGAGTTCGAGGCTGATGATAGCCTACCGATTATGACGATGAAGGTCTCTGGCGGCAGCACAGTGGCAGCTCCCGGCGATTATTGGTATCCGTGCGATGAGTTTGTGCAGTTGCAGCTGAGCGGTGGTTCCATTCCTGGTGAAGAGATCGAGCGCGTGACCTTCGATGCATCGCTTAAGACGCTGTCGGTCGCGCTCAAAGATCAAGGGGATGTGCCAACGACGATGGATATCGCGCTGACAGAATGGCGCTTGGAGCCCCCATCGGGCGTTGCGGCGTCCGAGGTGGAGCATGTCAAGATTACCTATCAGGACGGCTCGACAAATGAAATTGCCAAAGCCGACGGTCTAGCAGAATAGGTGTCGCGCCTAGCCGGCCAATCATAAAAGTTGCGGTGGAATAGTTCCTATTTGTGCGATAAAAGGCTCAAATAGGAACTATTCCACCGCAAGTTATATAGAGAAAGCTGAGCGAGTCAGTGTCGGGTGTCGGCTCTAGAGCATCTTTTCGTTGATGAACACGAGGGTGCCTGCGGGTGAAAGCTCGGGAAAGTGACGATAACCAACGCCGAACGTGGCGAGCCCGCTTACATCCTCGAGCTTGTTTTCTGCCATCCAGCGTACCATGGAGCCGCGCGCCTTTTTGCTGGCGGTCGAGCGCTGGATGGGCTTGCCGTTGCGGACGCCTTCGCCAAAGAGACATGTGACGACCGTGGCATCGGTGGTGAGGCAGGGCAGAACGGCTTTGGCGTATTCCACGCTGGCGAGGTTGACAATCGTGGCGTTGGAGCCTGCCGGAGCGATGGCCCGTGCGAGCTTGTCGCCCCAAAACGCGTAGAGGTCTCGGGCATCGTCGACGGCAAGCTTCGTGCCCATCTCCAGCCGATACGGTTCAACGGCATGAAAGGGGCGTACGCATCCGTAGAGTCCCGAAAGGATCCACAGATGGTCTTGCAGCCATGCGAGCTGCGCGGCATCCATCACCTCGGGCGCCATGCTTTGGTATTGGATGCCGTGGTAGGACATGACGGCAGGGGAGATTCGACGCGCGATATCGGGATCGGCGAGGTCAGCATCGCTTAGGACGGGCATAAATTCGTGAAGCGTATCCAGGCACGTTGTAAGCAGCCTGTCGCTCACGTTCCAAAGGGTCTGAAGACCTGCCGCGCCATCCTCGCGTTCGATGCCCAGCAGTGCCTGATGGAGCCGGGCCGTCTGATGTGCAAAAGGCGGTATGCCCCAAACGTCAAAGGCATCTTGAGCTGTCCGCATCTGTTTGGCGGGCGAAATGACGACCTGTAGCATGGACTCTCCTCTGCCAAAAAGGAAGTTGCGGTGGAATAATTCCTGTTTTGCCTGTTAAAAGGCATGTCTGGGAACTATTTCACCGCAAGGTACGAGGGTTGGTTAGGCGCGCTCGAGGAAGGCCTTGTAGCCTCGATATGCCTCGTAGATGTCGGCCTTGTTGGCGACCTCCCACAGGGCGTGCATGGACAGGACGGCAACGCCGGAGTCGATGACGTTCATGCCGTACTTGGCCATGATGTAGGCGATGGTGCCGCCGCCGCCCGCGTTGACGCGACCGAGCTCGCAGGTCTGGAAGTCCACGCCGGCCTCGTCCATGATGTCGCGGATAAGCGCCATGTACTCGGCATCGGCGTCGTTGGAACCGCCCTTGCCGCGGCTGCCCGTGTACTTGTTAAAGCACAGGCCGCGACCCATGAAGGCGGCGTTCTTGGTCTCGAACTTGCTGGCGTAGCCCGGGTCGAAGCCGGCGGACACATCGGAGGAAAGCATGCGGCTGCGGGCGAGCGCGCGACGCAGGGCCAGCGGGCTATCCTCGCCGGCGAGCGCCATGATCTCGGCGACCGTGTTCTCGAAGAAGCGGCTCGTCATGCCGGTGGCACCCACGGAACCGATCTCCTCCTTGTCGACGATGAGTGTGATGCTCGTGCGCTCCACGTTGGCGACATTGATCTGGGCGAGCATGGACGGATAGGCGCAGACACGGTCGTCGTGGCCATAGCCCAGAATCATGGAGCGGTCGAGGCCCATGTCGCGGGCCGGGCCGGCGGGCACGACCTCGATCTCGGCGGAGAGGAAGTCCTCCTCCTCGACGTCATACTGCTCCTTGAGGATACCCAGGAACATCTGCTTGACGGGCTCCTTGGGAGCATCCTTGTCGTCCTCGTCGAACTTGACGGGACGGCCGCCCACGATCACGTCGAGGATCTCGGCGTCGACGGCGTCCTTGGCGGGCTTGGCCATCTGCTCGCTCGAGAGGTGGATCAGCAGGTCGGAGATGGTAAAGACCGGGTCGTCGGCCTTGTCACCGATGTTGATGTCGACGGTGGTGCCGTCCTTTTTGCAGATGACGCCTACGAGTGCGAGCGGGGAAGCGACCCAGTGGTAGCTCTTGACGCCGCCATAGTAGTGCGTGTCGAGATAAGCCATGTCGCCGGCCTCGAAGGCGGGGTTCTGCTTAAGGTCCAGGCGCGGCGAGTCCACGTGGGCGCCCAGGATGTTAAAGCCCTGCTCGAGCGGGGCGGTGCCCAGGTTGACGAGCATAAGGTCCTTGCCGTGATTTGCGGCGTACACCTTGTCGCCGGCCTTGAGCGCGCGGCCCTCGGCGATCACGTTCTCCAGATTGACGTAGCCCGCCTCCTCGGCCATCTTGATACCGGTCTTGACGCACAGGCGCTCGGTCTTGTTCTCGCTCAAAAACTGCTTATAGCCGCGGCAAAGCTCCTCGAGCTCCTCGATCTGCTGTGACGTGTACTTTTTCCATGCGCAGGGACGCTCCATGACGCAGGCTCCTTTCGGATCGATCGTGCTGGTTGATGTACCGTGAGCCATCGTATCACGCGCGGGCCCGCGGCGGCAGGGAAGCCTGATGTGCGGTGGCCGTGGGGCGGGGAGCGTGTAAACTGGTGTGAGCAAACCGTGCCCAGCCCAAAGCGAGGTAATCAATATGTCTGACAAGCGCCGTACCTTTGCCGTTATCGACGGCAACTCGCTCATGCACCGCGCCTTCCACGCCGTGCCGCCCACCATGAACGCGCCGGACGGTCGTCCCACCAACGCGATCTTTGGCTTTTTGAATATGTTCCTCAAGATGATTGACGCCTTTAATCCCGACGGCGTTGTTGTGGCGTTTGACAAGGGCAAGCCGCGCGTGCGCATGGAGATGCTGCCGCAGTACAAGGCCCAGCGCCCGCCCATGGACCCCGATCTGCACGCACAGTTTCCCATGATTAAGGAGCTGCTCGCCGCGCTCAACGTGCCGATTTTGCAGTCCGAGGGCTGGGAAGGCGATGACATCCTGGGCACTATGGCGCGCCTGGGCGAGCAGGCCGGCTGCGACATGCTGCTGGTGACCGGCGATCGCGACATGTATCAGCTCGTGACCGAGCACGTCAACGTGGTCTCGACTCGCAAGGGCCTGTCCGACGTGGCGATTATGACGCCCGAGAGCGTGGATGACCTGTATCACGGCATTACGCCGGCGCTCGTGCCCGACTTTTATGGTCTAAAGGGCGACACGTCCGATAACATCCCCGGCGTGCCGGGCATCGGACCCAAAAAGGCGAGCGCGCTCATTGCGCAGTACGGCAGTCTGGACGAGGTCATCGCACACGCCGATGAGGTCAAGGGTAAGATGGGCGAAAACCTGCGCGCACACATCGACGACGCGCTGCTGAGCCGCAAGGTCGCGACCATCCGCACCGATGCGCCCGTTGAGCTCGATTTTGAGGCGACGTCCTTCCCGGCGTTTTCTGCCGATGAGGTTTCCGCGACGCTCGGTACGCTTGGTATCACCGCCATGCAGAACCGTTTCCTGGCGCTGATCGGCGGCGAGGGCGGGGCTGCTGCTGCCTCCCGTGTGTTTGAGATGCCCGCGATGGTCCGCGCGGCCGCCGGCGATGCTGACGCGCTTGGCGCCGTTGCGGCTGAGGTCTCCCACGCGATTGATGCCGGCGATTGGATCGCCGCCGTGGTGGACGACGACAAGGAAGAGGGCGCGCTCTTTGGACTGACGCGCACACTGTGGTTGGCGACGTCCAAGGGCCTGTTCGCGCTCGAGGAGGGCGACGGCGGTGTAGCGGCTGAGGTTGAGGGCTTCAACTTCGTCCACGGCGTGATTGCCGGCGTGCTCGCGCGTCTGCTTATGGAGGGTCGCGTGACGAGCCCGGATATGAAGGCGCTGTTGCACGAGCTGTCGCCCATCGATTCTTCTGAGCCCGAGCTCATGGATCCGCTCGCTGCCGATTCCACGCGCATCTTCGATACCGTGGTCGCTGCCTATCTGCTGGATTCCGATCGCTCCGAGTTCGATGAGGCGTATCTTGCCGATACGTATCTGCGGATGGCGCTGCCTGCGGCGCGCGGCGCAGAGGGTGCTGGTGAGGACGCTCCGGCGCCTGCTGCCCGAACCGCGGCCCTGACGCTGGCGCTTGTGGCGCCGCTGCGTGACCGCATGGCCCGCGAGAACGCCGCCAACGTGTTCGATGGGATTGAGATGCCACTCGTGCCGGTGCTTGCCAAGATGGAGCGCGCGGGCATGCTCGTGGACCCCGACCGTCTGCATAGTCTGTCCGAGGGGCTTGCCACCCAGATTTCCGAGGTCGAGCGCAGCATTCGCGACCTGGTGGGTGACGAGACCTTTAACATCGGCAGTCCCATGCAGCTCTCGCATGTGCTGTTTGACGTTATGGGGCTTCCGACCAAGGGTCTCAAAAAGACCAAGCGCGGCTACTATTCGACCAACGCCAAGGTGTTGAGCGATCTTGCCCGTGACCACGAAATCGTGCGTCTGATCTTGGACTGGCGTGAGAAGTCCAAGATCAAGTCGACCTATCTGGATACGCTGGGACCGCTGCGCCGCGGCGACGGCCGCGTGCACACCACGTACAATCAGACCATCACGGCAACGGGTCGTCTGTCCTCGAGCGACCCGAACCTGCAGAACATCCCGACGCGCTCGGAGCTGGGTCGTACCGTTAAGACGGCGTTTTCGGCAGGCGAGGGCAGCGTCTTTTTGGCGGTGGACTACTCGCAGATCGAGCTGCGTCTGCTGGCGCATCTCTCGGGTGACGAGCATCTGGTGCGCGCCTTTAACGAGGGCGAGGACTTCCACGCCGAGACGGCCGCGCGCGTGTTTGGCGTGCCTGTGTCCGAGGTGACACCCGACCTGCGCAGCCGCGCCAAGGCCGTGAACTTTGGCATCGTGTACGGCCAGCAGGCCTATGGCCTGTCGCAGTCGCTGCACATCTCGATGGCCGAGGCGCGCGACATGATCGACCGCTACTACGAGGCCTATCCGGGCGTGCGCACGTTCCTCGACAACGTGGTGGCGCGTGCTAAGCAGACGGGCTACGCCGAGACCATGTATGGCCGCAGACGCCACATTCCGGAGCTCAAGGCCAAAAACCCGCAACTCCGCGGCTTTGGCGAGCGCACGGCCATGAACCACCCCATGCAGGGCACCGCCGCCGACATCATCAAGATCGCGATGGCCCGCGTAAGCCGCCGTCTGGAAGAAGAAGGCTTTGCCGCACACATGATCCTGCAGGTGCACGACGAACTGGACTTTGAGTGCCCGGTGGACGAGGTAGAGCGCTTGACCGCGATGGTGCGCGACGTCATGGAGCACGTCGTAGACCTGCGCGTGCCGTTGATCGCCGAAGCCAGCACCGGCATAACCTGGGCCGAGGCGAAATAGGAAAGCAATCACAGTTCCAAAGTAACCAAAAACAGAAGGACGCCTCTCATCAACAAGGAGCGTCCTTCGTTCAATTAAATTCAGCCGAGTATCTAGGCGCCAAGACGCCATCCAGGCGGCAAGCAAGTTACCCAAGGACCTGGCCGGGCGAGGGGGTAAGTTTTTCGTAGATTCCGCACGAGCCGGAAAGCACTTAATGTGCTTTCCGAGCGAGCCCAGGACCTGACCGAGCGAAAAACTTACCCGCCTCGCCCGGCCAGGTCCGACGAGCCACGTTAACGAGCCGCCAAGATGGCGTCGATGAGCGTCAGTACGCCCCCGTCGTTGTTGCTCGGAATGCGCCACTTGGCGTGCGCGTTCATATGCTCCTCGGCATTGTCCACGATAAAGCTATGCCCGACTCGCTCCAGCATGGGAATATCGTTGTAGGTATCGCCCACGGCGGCAGCATCGGCAATATCGATGCCCAGGTGCTCGCACAGGTGCGCGACGCCTGCGCCCTTGTCGACGCCCAGGTTCATAAAGTCGATCCACTCGCGCCCGGCGTTGGTGACGTAGAGCTTGTCCGAGAACTCGGGGCTATAGGTCTCGCGGAATGCGGGCTCGGCGTCATAGGCGGGGAAGAAGATCGAGATCTTGTTGGACGCGATATCAATGCCCTCAAAGCTGTCGACGTAGTTGATTGTGTTGTAGTAGACGCTGATCTCTTCGTGGTATTGATGGTCGCGGGCAAGCACGTAGAACTCGTCGAAGCAGCACAGGACGGGGACCGCGCGAGAATCCTCCGAGGCGCGACTCAAGACCTGCTGATACAGCGCCACATCGATGTTGCTCTTATAGATATAGTTGCCGCGATAGATGACGCAGGCTCCGTTGTCGGGACAAAAAGCAAGGCGGTTCTTAAAGCTCTCGAACATTTCCTCGAGTCTGGGGGCGGGACGTCCACTGGCGGGGCAGAACACGATGCCGGCGTCGGCGAGCTTGTCCAGGCGCTCGTCAAGACCCTGGGGCAACACGCGCTCGTCGGTGAGCAGCGTCTTGTCCATGTCGACGGCGATGAGTTTAATCTTGCCGATGTTAGCGTCTGATTCGTAAGTCTGCATAAAATGCGCCTTTCCGTTTCCAGATTGTTTCGGGCGTAATGACCCTCTGCTATGTAATCGAGCGTATTTTCGCAGGAATGGTGCGTATTTGCACAGTAATTCACAAACTAATGAAAAAACTTTTCAGAAATTTGAATTTGTCGCTTGTACAGCGAGCACTTTATCGTAATATAGCGAACATCGAAAACGGAGATGGCGAAAGAACCGCTTATCGAAGAAAAGGTACCGTTTGCGATATTTGAATTGCGCCCGGCGATACGTGAAAGGAGAGGCAGATGCAGTTCGTACAGATCATCACCACTGCAGACAATGCCATCCGACGCCAGCGCGCAATTTCCCGACGACGATAACAATCGTCTCTGTCCGTATGGGGTGAAATGCCCCAACAGAGTCATTTTGAGGTCGTTGGGTTTTAGCACGACATAGACGCATGTTTCTAGGGCATGTATGTGCTGATTTTTGCTATTTAACCTGATATTGCACGATAAGTGACCTTGAAATGACTTGCACCTGACCGATGTTCTAACTAGCTACCAAGGGCGAAAGGAAACAGCCATGAGCAAGGAAAAAGTCGTTCTCGCATATTCCGGTGGTCTTGATACATCCGTATGTGTCAAGTGGCTCCAGGACGAAAAGAATCTCGATGTCGTTTGTGTCTGCGGCAATGTGGGCCAGGAGGAGACCGGCCTGGACGCCAAGAAGCAGAAGGCCCTCGACCTGGGCGTTCTGGATTGCCAGGTGCTCGACCTGCGCGATGAGTTCTCCGATGAGTTCCTGACTAAGGCCATCGCCGCAAACTCCATGTACGAGAACAAGTACCCGCTACTCTCCGCCCTGTCCCGCCCGCTGCTCGCCAAGAAGCTTGTCGAGGTCGCTCACGAGTTTGGCGCGACCTACGTCGCCCACGGCTGCACCGGCAAGGGTAACGACCAGGTTCGTTTTGAGGCTGCCGTCAAAGCCCTCGACCCCGAGCTTAAGGTTATCGCCCCGGTTCGCGAGTGGGATCTGAAGTGCCGTCCCGACGAGGTCGCCTATGCCCATGCCCATAACGTGCCGGTTCCCGAGGGTGCCAACGACAACCCCTATTCCATCGACGACAACCTGTGGGGTCGTGCCATTGAGTGCGGCCACCTGGAGGATCCCTGGAACGAGCCGCTCGACGACGCCTGGGTTATGACCAAGAATCCCGAGGACACGCCCGACACCCCGACGTATACCGAGATTGAGTTTGAGGCGGGCAAGCCCGTCGCCGTCGACGGCAAGAAGATGAAGCTCTCCGAGATTGTCATCGCCCTCAACAAGATTTCGGGTGACAACGGCTTTGGCCGTCTCGACCTGGTTGAGGACCGTCTGGTGGGCCTCAAGAGCCGCGAGTGCTATGAGGTTCCCGGCGCCCTGACGCTCATCACCGCCCACAAGGCACTCGAGGATATCTGCGTCGAGGGCGACCTACTCAAGACCAAGATTAAGCTCGAGCAGGATTGGGCCACCGCCGTGTACAACGGCCAGTGGTATAGTCCGCTCAAAAACGCACTCGATGCCTTTATGGCCGACACCCAGAAGTTCGTGACCGGCACCGTCCGTCTGAAGTTCTTTAAGGGCAACTGCCATGTTGTCGGCCGCAAGAGCCCCTTCAGCCTTTACGACTATGGCCTGGCCACCTACGACCGTGACACCACGTTTGACGAGAAGGCCAGCGCCGGCTTTATCGAGATCGATACGCTGTCGCTCAAGACGTGGGCTAAGGTCCAGGGTCCCAGCTCTGCTGCCGCCCAGGCTTAAGGCTTCCTTTTCTTGGTATCCGCGCGGCCCATCCGCGTGATACATAACGGGCGCACGGGGTCCCTACCTTTCGTTATGCTTGCTGACACTTCTTAACATCGGTGGCCCCTACGTTCCGCCCGCATATATGATGCCGCGGCTGCGGCTGAGTCCGAGCCCCGCCGGGGTTGTCCGGTGGGGCTCTTTCTATCAATTTGGCGGCTCTGCGCCTATATATATCTGAGGAGTATCCATTATGTTCAATGCTATCGCGACTGCTTTGCTCTCCCTCGCGCCCGAGTTCGATGCTGCAAAGGTCGAGGGGGTCCCGGTGAGCCTGAAGGCATGGATTGACGGCTCGGCGAGTAACGGCTGGCGGGAGTCGATGGGCGCCAAGTGCCTGGTGCGTCACTTCTTTGCAAATTAGCTAGACGGCCCCGCACGCAGTGGGGATTGTGCAAAACTAGCGGTTGGTAAATCGCTTTAGCGACATGGCGCATTTCATTGGGCGCTGGGTTTGGTATTTGATGAAAGGGGACGATTCCATGGCTCTTTGGGGCGGTCGTTTTGAGGCAGGCGTGGCCGAGGTCACGCAGGAGTTTGGCGCGTCGTTGCCGGTCGACAAGCATCTCTATAAACAGGATATCGCCGGCTCTAAGGCGCATGCCAAGATGCTGGCCGCCCAGGGCATCATCAATGTCGAGGACGAGCAGGCGATTGCCGAGGGCCTGACCGGAATCGAGCGGGATATCGATGCCGGCAACTTCTGCTTCGATATCAACGACGAGGATATCCATATGTCTATCGAGAGCGAGCTGACGCGTCGTATCGGCGAGGCTGGCAAGCGCTTGCATACCGGACGTTCGCGCAACGACCAGGTGGCGACTGACACGCGCTTGGGCGTCAAGGCACTGGCCAAGGAGCTCATGGAGGCCAATCTTGAGCTGCGTCATGTACTGGTGGATGCGGCCAAGAAGTACGAGAAGGTGATTCTGCCGGGCTATACGCACATGCAGCATGCTCAGCCCGTGCTGCTGTCGCATCATCTGCTGGCGTATTCCTGGATGTTCGCGCGCGACTTTACGCGCCTGAAGGCCGCCTTTGATGCCGCTGACAACTGCCCGCTGGGTGCTGCCGCGCTTGCCGGTACGAGCTATCCGCTCGATCGCCAGATGACGGCTGCCGAACTTGGCTTTGCGGGCGTGATTCCCAACTCGCTCGATGCGGTTTCCGACCGTGATTTCCTGCTCGATCTGCATTACGCCGGCTCCGTCATGGCGATGCATCTGTCGCGTCTTTCCGAGGAAATCGTGCTGTGGTCGAGCTCCGAATTTGGCTTTATCACGCTTTCCGACTCCTACTCCACCGGCTCATCCATCATGCCGCAGAAGAAGAATCCCGATTTTGCCGAGCTGATCCGCGGCAAGAGCGGCCGAGTCTATGGCAACCTGGTGCAGCTGCTCGTGACCATGAAGGGCTTGCCGCTCGCTTATAACAAGGACTTGCAGGAGGACAAGGAGGGCGCGCTCGATACCGCCCATACGCTCATGCAGTGCCTGTCCGTTATGGCCGGAATGATTTCGACCTGGACCGTCAACGAGGATGCCATGGCGCGCGAGTGCGGCGTGGGGCACCTTGCCGCCACCGATGTTGCCGATTACCTGGCTAAGCGCGGTCTGCCGTTCCGCGAGGCACATGCCGTGGTGGGGCATCTGGTCTTGATGTGCGAGAAGCGCGGCTGCAATCTTGAGGACCTGCCGTTTGAGGTGTTCCAGGAGGCAAGCCCGCTCTTTGAGCGCGACATTACCGAGGCTCTCGACATCCCGTCGATTGTCGCTGCGCGCACGACCGAGGGCGGTACCGCCCCTGCCGCCGTTGCCGTGCAGCTGCAGCGTGCCGAGGCGCAACTCGTTTCCGACGAAGGTGTGTTTGGGTCGCTAACCAGGGTCGTTGAGATGGGACACGGGGCAAAGTAAGGTTTTGGCTGAAGCGGCTTTGACCATGTATTGATAAATCGTTTTGCTGTTGCGGGCGTCTGCTGTTGCGGGCGCCCGTATTTTGTTGCTATGGGGGAGGAACATGTCGAGAACTTCTGTAGGACCTTTGGGCGGGTTGTGAAGGGGGTACGTCCACGGGCGGCAACCGACCGTCTGCTCGGTTCGATGCGGATGATGCTCGGTCGGATGGTACTCTAATCGGACTTTTAAACATAAGTGACACATATGGAACGCTTTAATAAATTGTAGCGTTTCAAAAAACAGCTTTTTGTTTAACTGCAGCTACAACTCTGTTACGATGCAGTCCAGGCGGGTGCCGGAATGGGACTTGAGCACGCGCGAACCTACTTGAAAGGCTACCCTATGGCTATCGAGAAGACCTTCATCATGATTAAGCCCGACGCTGTGCGCGACCGCAAGATCGGCGAGATCGTTGCTCGCATTGAGCGCAGCGGCCTTGTCATCGAGCGCATGGAGATGACCACGCTCGAGCGCGCTACCGCCGAGGAGCATTACGCACATCTGGCCGACAAGCCCTTCTTTGGCGGTCTGTGCGACTTTATGACGAGCGGTCCGGTCGTCAAGATGGTCGTTTCCGGTTCTTCCGCTGTTGCTAAGATGCGCACCCTTATGGGTGCCACCAATCCGCTCGACGCTGCCCCTGGCACCATCCGCGGCGACTTTGCCGTCGATGTCAACGCCAACGTGATCCACGGCTCCGACTGCCTGGAGAACGCCGAGATCGAGATCAAGCGTTTCTTTGGCTAAACCAGCTTTGACTCCTTAAAGCTGTTAGCGTGTGGCTTGGGCGCCGCGGAACTCCATCCGCGGCGCTCTTTTTTATACCAGTAGATTTCTAGGCATGTCCCAAAAATCTACAAAGGTGCCCGCCCGGATGTGTGTTCCGAGCGGGCACCTTGCTGTTATCTTTTGGCGCTAAGTAGTTTAGGCCTCGTCGACGACCTTGAGTCCGCGGGTCTGGTCGATCTCGTTGAGGAGATTTACGCGACGCTCGTGGCGACCGCCCTCAAACTCGGCGTCGAGCCACTCGTCGACAATCATCTTGGCGAGCTCGGAGCCCACGACGCGGGCACCAAAGGCGAGCACGTTGGTGTTATTGTGCATGCGCGAGAGCTTGGCGCTGAAGGGCTCGGAGCACACGACGGCGCGAACGCCCTCGACCTTATTGGCGGCAAGACTGATCCCGACGCCGGTGCCGCAGATCAGGATGCCCAGATCGACGTCACCGTTGGCTACTGCCTTGCCCACCTTGTAGCCGGCGATGGGGTAGTCGAAGCTCTCGGAGGTGTCGGTTCCAAAGTTCACGACCTCACAGCCGCGCTCCTTCAGGTGCTCGGAAATGATGTTCTTGAGCTCGACGGCGGCGTGGTCGTTACCGATACCGATCTTCATGGATGGTTCCTCTCTGGTCCGTGCGGCGGAATTGCTAAAGGTTTTACCGCGTTCGACTGCATGATAGCGCGACTTTTGCGTAATCGCTCGGGCGTTTTTTGGTCAAACGCTTTAGCATGCAACAAGACTAGCTTCTCATGAATGAATGCCGTCACTTTGCGCTTGAACACCGTCCGCCGGAACTTGGGTTGCGGTTTTTGATGCATTGTTATCAAATAAATAGAGCTAACCACTATCGAGAGCCCAGTCCGTTATGCAAGCAGGAGATACCTATGCCTACCGATTCTATCCGCGATGCCGCATTTTGCGATGTCTTGAACCGCGAGCTTGTCTGCGCGCTCGGCTGCACCGAGCCTATTGCCGTTGCCTATGCAGCGGCGCTGACGAGCCAGACGCTCAGTTGTGAACCCGATCATATGGATGTTGCCTGCTCGGGCAATATCATCAAGAACGTTAAGAGCGTGACCGTGCCCAACTCGGGCGGTATGCACGGTATTGAAGCGGCGGCCGTGCTGGGTGCCGTGGGTGGCGACGCCAAGAGCGCGCTCGAGGTGCTCGAGAGCGTTAACGACGAAGATCGTGCTCGCGTGGCCGAGCTCCTCGCCGATGCCGGTTACTGCGATGTGTCGCTTGCCGAGGGTGTGCCCAATCTGTATATCAAAGTAACCGCGAGGGCCGGCGGACATGCCGCGGTCGTCGAGATTACCGATCACCACACCAATGTCACGTGCCATATGCTTGACGGTATTCCGGTATGCGGCAAGTCGGCGGGGGAGTGTGCCGCCTGCGCCGAGCGCGTCGTGGCCGAGCGTGCGGCCGATAGCGCCGACACGCCCATGTCGATCGAGTCCATCATCGACTTCATCGAGGACGGCGACATCGATGGCGCCCGCGCTGCCGTTGAGCGTCAGATTGAGCTGAACGGTGCGATCAGTGCCGAGGGCCTCGCGCACGCTTGGGGCGCCGAGGTGGGCCGTACGCTGCTGGGCGCTCGTGCCGATGACGTCGCCTGTCGTGCTCGTGCCCGTGCAGCCGCCGGGTCTGACGCTCGCATGAACGGCTGTGCTTTGCCGGTCGTCATTGTGTGCGGCTCGGGCAATCAGGGTATTACCTGTGCCTTGCCCGTTATGGAGTATGCCGAGTACCTGCGCTGCGACCACGAGCGTCTGGTGCGCGCCGTGATGCTGTCCGATCTTATCGCCGTGCATATCAAGAGCTATATTGGTGCGCTCTCGGCGTTTTGCGGTGCTATTTGCGCCGCGTGCGGCGCCGGCGCTGCGATTACCTGGCTGTGCGGTGGCACGCGCGAGCAGATTGGCGCGACGGTCTCGAACACGCTCGGCAACGTGGGCGGCATCGTGTGCGATGGCGCCAAGGCAAGCTGTGCCGCCAAGATTTCCGCTGCCGTCGATGCGGCGATTCTGGGCCACGATATGGCCATGCAGGGTCGCGGCTTCCGTGCCGGTGAGGGCCTAATCCAGGATACCGTCGAGCAGACGATCGCCAGCATGGGCTATGTGGGCCGTGTGGGTATGAAGGATACCGACATCGAGATTCTCAACATTATGATTGGCAAAACCCAAGTCTGTTAGTTACGCGGTTTTACCAAACCGCGCAACCAGTTGCCGCTGCAAACGCCCCTAAGCGGCAATCTGCCTTTCAATCGTCGGGCATGGCCAGAAGGCCTATGCCCTCCTCGTTCAAGGCACATTGCTCGCTTAGGGGCGTTTTCGCTGACTTATGCTCAACCTGCGGCGCTATTTTGTTTGGAACGGCTGCCGTCAAACAATGTTTGTATGTAGTCGTTGGGGACGTTCTTGTTTGACTAGACGTTTAAGAACGTCCCCAACGACTAACCCTTACGACAGTTCGTCGGCTACTTGGTGCTCATAGAAGGCTTCTACTACGGCGTTAAAGTCGCGGGCGAAGTCTTCCATGGTGCCGCGCCAGGTGGCTCGGCCGGGTTTTCCCTGGCCAACATAGGCGGTTTGAATGCCGCAGGCGGGGCTGGGGAAGTCGCGCTTGGGGTCGTTGCCCACCATAAGGACCTCGTGCGGCTCGAGCCCCATCACCTGAAGCTGCTCTAGATAGTAGGTGGCATCGGGTTTGCAGCGGGTGGCGTTTCCCATGTGCGTGACGAGCTCAAAGGGGGCGTCGGCCAGGTCGCCCCAACCCATGCGGCACTCGATGGCGCCTTGGGGAAAGCTGGGGTTCGTAAAGAGCGCGCAGCGCAGGCCCGCGTTCTGTACCGCCTGAAGCGCGGCGTGTGCACCCGGCATGGCGTGGGCGTTGATAACGTCGTCATTCTTGTACGGCAGGACTTCGCGATCGTAGTAGGTAAACGCCTCGTAGATGAGTGGGTCCGAGAGGCAAATGCCGCACCGGCGCTCAACCTCTTCTTGGTAGAACTCAAGATTGGTGCGATTATCCGTGCCGCTTCGACGATTGGCGTTGAGGTCGACCAGAATCGTGCCGAGGCGTGCCATCGTGCCACCGTGGCTGCGGCGACCGATATCCGCGAGCATCGACGAGACATCCTTAAAATACCGAAGGATGAACGCGTTGAGGTTAATGCTAAGAAGCGTCTCGTCCATATCGAAAACGACTGCTTTGAGCACGCGGGCACCTTTCTCGAAAAATCGTTCCAGAATCGTATGTCTGGGATACTTTACCCCAAAGGCGTATGGGCAAACTGTTTATCGTCAAGTTGTGGAGACAGCTGTCCGTAAGATTACGAAAAAAGTTTCCACACGAGTAAAAAAACGCAGTTCACGCTTGAAATCGAACTCATTTCCCCGTAACCTATACGAACGTGATTGCATAAGCGTCACATTAGTATCTGTCGGCTCCCGAGTGTTCCTAAACGTTGTGTGCTTGTCGCACCCTTCTGTAGGTCCTAGCAATCGGGGCCCCGTAGTTCGAAAGGGGTCCACCTTTGAGTGAGATTCAGAACTCGTCCATTTTCTCTCTTGACGATGTCAACGAGGAGGAGATGAACAACCTCATCGACGGTACGATTACCGACTTTGATGAGGGCGATCTCGTTAACGGCACTGTCGTTAAGATCGAGCATGACGAGGTGCTCGTTGACATCGGATTCAAGTCCGAGGGCGTTATCCCGGTCCGCGAGCTGTCCATCCGCAAGGACGCTAACCCTGCAGACATCGTTGCACTCGGTGATCCCATCGAGGCTCTGGTTCTCCAGAAGGAGGACAAGGACGGTCGTCTGGTCCTGTCCAAGAAGCGTGCCGAGTACGAGCGTGCTTGGAACCGCATCGAGGAGAAGTTCAACTCCGGCGAGAACGTCGAGGGCGAGGTTATCGAGGTTGTCAAGGGCGGCCTGATCCTCGACATCGGCCTGCGCGGCTTCCTGCCCGCTTCCCTCGTCGATCTCCGTCGTGTCAAGGACCTCACCTCCTACATGGGCACCCGTATCGAGGCCCGCGTCATCGAGATGGACCGCAACCGCAACAACGTTGTCCTCTCCCGTCGCGTCGTGCTCGAGGAGTCCCGTAAGGCCGAGCGTTCCGAGATTCTGTCCAAGCTCAAGTCTGGCATGCGTCTCCAGGGCACCGTTTCCTCCATCGTCGACTTCGGCGCCTTCGTCGATCTCGGCGGTATCGACGGCCTCATCCACATTTCCGAGCTCTCCTGGAACCACGTCAACCATCCTTCCGAGGTTGTCAAGGTCGGCCAGGAGGTCGAGGTCGAGGTTCTCGACGTCGACCTCAACCGCGAGCGCATCTCCCTGGGTCTCAAGCAGACGACCGAGGATCCGTGGCGCGCACTGGTCAAGAAGTACCCCGTCGGCGCTATCGTCGAGGGCACTGTGACCAAGCTTGTCCCGTTCGGCGCTTTCGTCGACCTGGGCGAGGGCATCGAGGGCCTGGTGCATATCTCCGAGATGGCCAACAAGCACGTCGATCAGCCTTCTCAGGTCACCCACGTGGGCGACAAGGTTCAGGTCAAGGTCATGGAGATCGACCTCGACCGTCGTCGTATCTCCCTGTCCATGAAGTCTGCTGCTGAGACTCTGGGCGTCGAGATCGAGGTTACCCCGCTGCCTTCCGAGAAGAAGGACGAGGAGACCGACGCCGAGTAAATCGGTTTGACGATCACTTGTTTTAAGGGATCCGTCCGCAATGGACGGGTCCCTTTTTGCATTTGTTGCTGAGGTACGCGATGCTGCCCGTGCGCAATGCTGCCCGGGCTGTTCACAGGCTATTGGGTTGTTGGTGCATGAAAAAAGCCGACATCCCGCCTCGGGGAGGAGGCGGGAACGCACCGAGTAGACGGAGGGGTGCGGAGCGCGGTCGTGTCTCGACTGACGACGTTGCCCATCGACGACCTTATTGTACTGCAAAGCGTGGTTCTTGGTTTATCGTGTCGAACGCTTGTGTTGTGCCATTGCCCGCGGCAACGGTGTGCTACACTCTTGCACTGCTGAGTGGGCCAAACGGTCGCGCGATGTACTGCTTGCAGCACGCGTGAGGAAAGTCCGGGCTCCAGAGGGCGGGATGCCGGCTAACGGCCGGGCGGAGTGATCCGACGGAAAGCGCCGCAGAAAAGAAGACTCCCACCTGCGCCGTAAGGCGTAAAGGGAAAAGCTGAAACGGTGGTGTAAGAGACCACCAGCGTCGTGGCAACACGGCGGCTTGGCAAGCCCCATCCGGAGCAAGCGCGAATAGGAACGCTATGGGCCGGCCCGGTCCGCGTTCGGGTAGCGTGCGTGGAGCTGTACGGTAACGTGCAGACAAGATAAATGACCGTTCACGACAGAACCCGGCTTATCGGCCCACTTGGCATTTTTGTTACCCTGCAATCGGTATGGCCTTTGCCGTTTTATTGAGGCTGTTTATTGCTTTACTTGTGTTTGAGGGGCTTTGTTGGACAGCTATTTTACTCTGCAATCGAATATTGAGGCTACGGGTGAGTTTGTCGATCGCAAGAGTCGGTTTATTGCCCAGCTGGTCCATATTGAGTCCGAGGATGAGGCGAATGCCTTTATCGAGATGGTTCGCAAGCGCCATTATGACGCTCGACACAATGTTCCTGCGTGGATTTTGGTCGATGGGCGCGAGCGCCAGAGCGATGACGGTGAGCCGAGCCGCACGAGCGGTATGCCGACGCTCGAGGTGCTGCGCGGCGCGGGGCTCAAAAATGTTTGCTGCGTAGTGACGCGCTATTTTGGTGGCACGCTGTTGGGGCCTGGCGGCTTGGTACGCGCTTATACCGCGGCGACGCAGGCGGCGGTGGCCGCAGCTCAGGAGGCCGGGCAGATCGTCGAGATGACGAGTGTCGTGCCGGTTGACGTGCATGTGGCCTATCCGCAGTATGAGCAGGTGCTTCGTTTGGCGCAGGATTCGGGTGCCAAGGTTTCGGATACCGATTACGCGGATGCCGTGACGATTCGTTTAGTGTTTAAAGCGGGGGAGCAGGAGCCATTTTGCGCTAAGATGCGCGAGCTTATGGCGGGGCGCGAGGAGATCGATGCCGGCGCTCCCGAGTTTGCCGAGTTCTAACGGCGACGGCCGGCGTGCTTTTGGATGGATTCCAAGCGCGCCGGCCGTCATTTTTCTGTTGCTGCCGTTTACTCGGCGAGCTGCTTGAGCACATCGCAGGCGATTTCGACGGCATCGTCGATGCAGCCGGGGCAGCTGCGGAGCGGACCCTTATCCGATCCGATACCCTTGAGCGTGCCGCAGACGGTCGTCGTGTTCTTCTCGCCAAAACGCTTGGCGATTTCGCGCGACAGCTTGTAGGTCAGGCCCTTGGTCTTGGGGTTTTCCATGCCGCCGCTCATTACAGAGCCCATGATGGCCACGGCGCCCGAGATGGCGCCGCAGGTTTCGGTCATGCCGCCCATGCCGGCGCCAAAGCCCTCGGTGAGGGTAAAGGCGACCTGGGGGTCGAGTCCGACGGCGGGCGCGAGCGTGCAGGCGACGGCCTGGGCGCAGTTAAAGCCACGGGCGTGGTATTCGGCAGCCTGAGCCTGACAGGCGTTGATGTCGAGCTGGGCCGTATCGATTTGCTTCATCGTTGTCTCCTTGGTCACGGTGTACCCGCCTATGGTACCCGTGACGGTGCATGTAATCATCGAGAGCTTCATGTATGCCTCATTTTTATCTATCGAGTAAATGCCTAAGGCTTGAGATAAATACCCCTGATTCACTTGTCCCATAACCTACCTTTGGGATGGGTTGAGAAGGGTGCTGGGTAGCGGTATCGTGAACCGAACAAAAATAAAACCCAAGTAAGGGAGATAGATATGAGCGAGCAGACCATCGGTACGACGTGTGTCCAGGGCGGTTATCGCCCGGGTGATGCAGAGCCGCGCCAGGTGCCTATCTACCAGTCAACCACGTGGAAGTACGACACGTCCGAGCACATGGGCAAGCTGTTCGACCTGGAGGAGTCGGGCTACTTCTATAGCCGTCTGCAGAATCCCACGTGCGACCTGGTTGCTGCCAAGATCTGCGAGATGGAGGGCGGTACCGCTGCGATGCTCACGAGCTCGGGCATGGCCGCGAACTTCCTCGCGATCTTTAACGTTGCCGGTGCCGGCGATCACGTGGTCGCGAGCTCTGCCATCTATGGCGGCACGTACAACTTGCTTGCCCATACCATGGATCGTATGGGCTTGACCTGCACGTTCGTTGCCCCCGACTGCACCGATGAGGAGCTCGAGGCAGCCTTTGAGCCCAACACTAAACTCGTCTTTGGCGAGACGATCGCCAACCCCGCCCTCGCCGTGCTCGACATTGAGCGCTTTGCCAAGGCCGCACATGACCACGGCGTGCCGCTGATGGTCGACAACACCTTCCCGACGCCCGTGATGTGCCGTCCCTTTGAGTGGGGCGCCGACATCGTCACGCACTCCACCACCAAGTACATGGATGGACATGCTGCCTACCTGGGCGGCGTTATCGTCGACCACGGCCAGTTTGACTGGATGGCCCATGCGGACAAGTTCCCGGGTCTCACCATGCCCGACGAGAGCTACCACGGCGTGACCTATGCCGAGAAGTTCGGTTGCGAGGGTGCCTTCATTACCAAGGCCACCGCGCAGCTCATGCGCGACCTTGGTCCCATGCAGAACCCGCAAGCGGCGTTTTTCCTGAATAGCTCGCTCGAGAGCCTGCATGTGCGCATGCCGCGTCATTGCGAGAACGGCCTGGCCGTTGCCAAGTTCCTGCAGAGCCATCCCAAGGTGCGCTTCGTGAGCTATCCGGGCCTGGAGGGCGACAAGTACTATGACATGGCTCAGAAGTACATGCCCAACGGTACCTGCGGCGTTGTGAGCTTTGGCTTTAACGGTGGTCGCGCGGCGGCCGAGGCGTTTATGAAGAGCCTTAAGCTCGCTCAGATCGCCACGCATGTGGCAGACGCCCGCACCTGCTGCCTGCATCCCGCTAACGCTACGCATCGCCAGATGAACGATGAGGAGCTTATCGCCTGCGGCATCTCCGCCGACATGGTGCGCCTGTCGTGCGGCCTCGAGGACACGGCCGATCTGATTGCCGACCTTGAGCAGGCGCTCGAGCAGTGCTAGGCTAGCGTTCGCACAAGGCGCCGATCCTGGCAGAAAGCTTCGGCGACCTTTCGTTCCGATTCCGTAGGCGGGACCCCAATCGCGACTGTTTGCAGGCGATCGGGGCCCCGTTTTTGCGTTGCGCCACTCGAAAGGATGGATATGGAGAAAACCGCAGAGCAGCTGCATCGTGAGCACATTGCGCTTGAGGGCGACACCCATGGCAAGAACAAATGGGCGATTCTGTTTACGGTACTCATCATGACGTTTATGGTGTGTCTTGATTCGACCGTCGTGACCGTGGCGCTGCCCGTGATGCAAAAGGAGCTGGGCGTGGGCCTCGACCGCATCCAGCTGGTGAGCTCGGTGTACCTGCTTGCGACGTGCGTGGCTATGCTGCCGTTTGGCCGCTTGGGCGACGTGCGCGGTAAGGTGGGCGTATTCCAGCTGGGCGTCATCGTCTTTACGGCCGGCTCGCTGCTGTGCGGCCTTTCGGCCTCGCTCGAAGTTCTTATTCTGGCACGCATTGTGCAGGGCGTCGGTTGCGCGGCGGCCATGGCCAACAACATGGGTATCATCACCGAGTCGTTTCCGGCGCGCGAGCGCGGTCGTGCCATGGGTATTCTTGCGACCTTCGTAGCCCTCGGCATGATGTGTGGCCCCGTGCTCGGCGGCATGCTGGTGGCAAGCTTTCCCTGGGAGAGCATCTTCCTCATCAATCTGCCCATTGGCGTCATCTCGTTTATCGTGGGGCTCTACACGCTGCCGCATGTTAAGCCGGAGACCGGTGAGCGCCCCATGTCCCTGATCGAGGCCGCTCGCCGCTGCTTTGCAAATCCGGCCTTCACTATCAACCTTGCCTGCATGCTCATCGTGTTCGTTGGCATTGGCGCATCCGAGTTTATCCTGCCGTTCTATTTTCAGGACGCCCACGGCTTTGGTTCCGACATCTCCGGACTACTCTTTTTGGCGCTACCGATGGTGAATGCCTTTATCGGGCCGCTTTCGGGTACGGTTTCGGACCGTGTTGGCTGCGAGGGCCCCACGGCGGTCGGCCTGGGCGTGTACGTGTGCGGCCTCTTTGCGGTAAGCACGCTCGACGAGCGCTCTTCTATTCCTGTGATCGTGTGCTGCGTCGCGTTTATGTCGTGCGGTACGTCGATTTTTCAGAGCCCCAATAACTCGCTGTATATGGGCTCGGCTCCGCGCGAAGCACTTGGCTTTGCGGGCAGCCTGGGTAGCCTGGCGCGCTATGCTGGCATGGCACTCGGCATTACGGTGGCGTCGAATATCCTGTATGGGCAGATGAGCGTGGCGATGGGCGAGGCCGTGACCAGCTTTGTTGCCGGCCGTCCGGATGTGTTCCTGTTTGGCTTTCGCTCGGTGTTCTACGTGCTCATGGCTGTGGCCGCTGTGGGCTTTGCGCTTGCTACGGTGCGTTTGGTGAAGATGCACGCCCGCCATTAACTTGTGGGGGCAGGCTTGCCACGAATCGGGCTTATCTACTGGTCTTGCGGCTTTATGGTGCGCAGGGGCTTGTGGGGCGGGCGGGGGTCGGTCCGTGGTAGACTATCGAACAACGTTTATTAATCGCGCGGTATCGTTGCCGCGAGAAGGGGTTGCGCCATGCAGGAGCTTGAGGATCGTATTCGCCGTGACGGCATCGTAAAGGCCGGTAACGTCCTTAAGGTTGATGCCTTCCTCAACCACCAGTGTGACGTTGAGCTGTTTGACCACATGGGCGCTGAGTGGGCCCGTCTGTTCAAGGATGTCGATATCAACAAGATCCTGACGATCGAGGCTTCGGGTATTGGCATGGCTTGCATAGCGGCTCAGCATTTTGGCGGCGTGCCGGTGGTCTTTGCCAAGAAGGCGCAGTCCATCAACCTTGACGGCGAACAGTATGCCACGACCATCTACTCCTTTACCAAGCAGAAGGAGTACCCGGTCATCGTGGGCAAGCGCTTCCTATCCGAGGGAGACAAGATTCTGATCATCGACGACTTTTTGGCCAACGGCTGCGCGCTCGAGGGTCTTATCAAGATCTGCGAGGCTGCGGGTGCCGAGGTGTCCGGTATTGGCATTGCCGTGGAGAAGGGTTTTCAGGGCGGCGGTGATAAGCTCCGCGAGCGCGGCTTCCGCGTTGAGAGCCTGGCCCGTATCGCCGATATGGACTGCGAGAACGGCGAGATCACCTTCGCCTAAGCGCGCAACACAAGCGATTGGTATGCGATGTGACAAAGGGACAGTCCCTTTGTCACATTTTTTGTATGAGGGGAGGTGTTGATATGGATGAGAACACGATGGGATGGCGCGAGTATGCGCGCTATGCCGAGATGTCGGTCGAGGAGTTGGCACGCGATTGCGAGGTGCAGGTGTTTCGCGCAACGGGTCCGGGCGGACAGGGCGTGAACACGACGGACTCGGCGGTACGCATGAAACATATCCCTTCGGGGATTACCGTGACGACGCGTGAGAGCCGCAGTCAGTTCCAAAACCGTAGCAGCTGCTTGCGTAAGCTGCGCGCTGAGCTTGAGCGTCGCGGGTGTCCACCGCGCCGACGCGTAAAGACCAAGGTGCCTCGGCGCTCTCGCCAGCGCAGGCTCAATGACAAGCACTTCAACGCCATTAAAAAGGCCAATCGTCGCAAGCCGTGCAGCGACGAATGATCTCCTCAATAAGTTGCGGTGAAATAGGGACTGTTTTGCGGCTTTACCTGCATAAACAGTCCCTATTTCACCGCAACTTAGGTGGGGTTAGCGGGTTGGGTGCCAGACGTGGAGGGCGCCCGCGAGGATGTCCACCTCGATGTGCGAGGCAACGATGGGCTCGCCGTCGGCCTGGATGGGATAGTCTGGCTCCTCAAAGGTGAGCTCAGCGTGGCGGCAACGACGCATGCGAATCGGCGGCAACTTGGTATGGTGGCCGTCCTTGGCCGAAAGAAACATGGGCAGGGCAACCGCGCGAGGGACGGGGCCGCAGGCGTAGCAGACGTCGAGCATGCCGTCACAGGGGTCGGCGTCGGGGCAGATGCGATAGCCCGAACCATAGGTGGGCCCCAGCTGGATGGCCATAATAATCGCGCGTACGCGCTCGGCGGGCGCACCATCAAAGCTGATGGTCATGGGGTAGTTGCGATAGCGCAGACCAAATTGCTCAAGTCCCGAGAGGGTGTAGAGCGGAGCGCCCGTCAAGCCAGTCTTTTCGCGCAGCTCGGTGGTGCCCAGGCCGATGGCGGCATCGATGCCGACGGAGAGCGTCTGGTCGTAATACTCGACGATCGCCTCGCCGCTGCCGCTTGCGGGGTTCCATGAGCGAATGCGTCCGATATCCTGGTGCTGCAGCTCGCAGGTGAGCAGCGCGCCAAAATCTTTGCCGGAGAAATCGTCGATACCGAGCGTTTGGGCAAAATCATTGCCGGAGCCTACGGGCAGGACGGCAAGCGCCGGTCGAACCGCCTCTTCTTGCGCCATCAAGCCATTGACGACCTCGTGGATCACGCCGTCGCCGCCGAGTGCGATAATCGTGCGGTAGCCCTGGGCCTGTGCGGCAAGTACCTTGGCATGTCCCATGCGCTCGGTCAGCACCAGGTCAAACTGGGATGTGCGCGCGGTCATATCCAAAAAGCGCTGCAGGCGCTCGGCAACCTCGTGCGCGGCGCCCGACTGGGCGGCAGGATTGGCGATGATGAGCGTGCGACCAAAATCAGTTGCGTGCATGGGGCGACTCCCGGCGTATGACGTGACGGTGCGGTCGCGCTCAGGTCGAATTACCCCCGATTGTGGCTGCACGGCGAATACTAATGTCTACTCTATCAGGTCGTTGTGGCGCTCGATAGCCTCTGCCACCGTGTGGCCCTCGTCCACAATAAGCGAACGGCGTTTAGGCGAGACAATACGCTGCGCGGGATATACGCCGCGGTGGCCGCCGACGAGATAGCTAATAAACGAAACGATGACAAAGAAGCCCGCGGCCGTTCCATGGAACAGGTCGATGGCCATCATGCAGGTGGTGATGGGCACGTTGAGGCCGGCGCAGAACACGCCGAGCATGCCGAGGGCCGCTACAAAGCTCGGATCGAGCCCGGTGAGGCATCCGATCCATCCGCCGAGCGCCGCGCCGATGCCGAACAGGGGCGTGACCTCGCCGCCTTGGAAGCCGGCGCCCAGGGTGAGCGCCGTCACCACGAGCTTGATGGCGGCGTCGGAAAGGGTCGTGTTACCGGCAAACCCAGCGCCCGAAAGCCAGGTGGCAAGGCCGGCATACTTCCAGGCGTCGAGCATTGCGTAGGCCGCGAGCACCACGAGCGCGCCCACGAGTGCGCGAACGAGGTAATTGGTGATAAAGCGACCGTACAGGCTTTTGACGGTTCGAACCGACCAGGCAAAGAGGCGTGCGGTGAGACCAAAGATAATGGCGCTGACAACAACGATGGCAACCGTCCGCGGCGTCATGTCGGGGACGCTGGCGATAACATTCGTCTCATACTCGGTGCCTAGGGCGAGTGATGTAAAGTAGCCGGTAAACGATGCGACCAGGCAGTAGATGCCCGCTGTGTAGTCGATCTTGCCGATAAAGCACATCTCCATGCCAAAGAAAGCTCCGGCAAGGGGCGAGCCGAATACGGCGCCAAAGGCCGACGAGATGCCGGCGAGCATGAGGTCGTGGTGGTCATGCTTTTTGAGGTGGGCGAGGTTCGAGATGTTGCTGGCGATGGTGCCGCCAATCTGCACCGCGGCTCCCTCGCGACCGGCCGATCCGCCCGTTAGGTGCGTGAGCGTGGAGCAGACGAAGGTGAGGACGGCCATGCGCATATGGATGAGGCGTGTGCCCAGGGCGGAGTCAATGACCAGGTTGTTGCCACGCTTGGCGGCGAGACCATGGTTCTTGTAGACCCACGCGGTGGCCATGCCCACGATGGGGAGCAGGGCGAACACCCACGCATGGTGCTCGCGATAATCGGTCGCGATATTCAGCGAGGCCAAAAACGCCCAAGCGGCAACGCCCATGGCGAGTGAGACGACAACTACGAGCGCGAGCAGCTTGGCGCTTGCGAGCATGTTGCGGGCATTGCGGCGCGTGTCTGCAGCCAAGAGCTGCTCGGAGCGGGTTAGTTGATGCCTGCCTGCCGTGATGACGTCGTTCAGGGAGAAAAGACCGCCGTCGTCGAACGGTTGGGAATGATCCTGCGCCTCGTTAGCGCTTTCGGGTTTGTCGGTAAAAGCCATACGTTCCTCTTTTAGGTTGCAACGCAAGCATTATAGAACGTGCCAAACGTGACAAACCGGCAGGTTGGTTTTGTTTCTGTTTCGCGGCTTGCGGCCGACAGATGTATTCGAGTACGTGGGTCGTGTCGTCGTCGTGCAGTGGGGGATTATACTGAGATAAACATAATGACTCGGCGCCCGTGATGTGCGCCGCAAATTAAAGAGGTACATGTGGCAGAGGAACTCATGCGGCTGGAGGACGCCCAAGCGATTGTCCTTTCGCAGGTGCAAATGACGGAAGTTGTCGAGATTCCCGTATGGCAGGCCGCCGGCCTTCCCTTGGCCGAGGACGCTGTGGCCGATATCGATATCTCGCCGTTTGCCAACAGCGCTATGGACGGATACGCCGTGCGCTCGGCGGACTTGGCGCAGGCATCTGGCGAGGCGCCGGTGATACTCGACGTTATTGGACACGAGGCCGCGGGCCATGTGTTTAAGGGTACCATCGGCGCGGGCGAAACGGTCCGCATCATGACGGGCGCGCCGGTGCCCGAGGGTGCGGATGCCGTGGTGAAGTACGAGATCGTCGAGGTGCTCGACGGCGACGGCAACGAGGGCTCGCACGTGAGCTTCTCGGCGCCTGCTAAAGTGGGGGAGAACGTTCGCTCTGCCGCCGAGGAGGCCCATGCCGGCGACGTCGTGATGCGCGCCGGCGAGGTTGTGGCCCCGGCCGGCGCCGGCCTGCTGGCGAGCGCCGGGTATGCGAGCGTGAAGGCGCATGCCGCCCCGCGCGTGGGCATTATCTCGCTGGGGACGGAACTGGTCGCACCGAGTGAGCTGCCGGCGCGCGGGCAGATTCGCGATTCCAACTCCTCGGCGTTAATGGCCGAGGCGCTCGATGCCGGGGCAGACCCGGTGTTCTTTGGCATCGCTCCCGATGATGAGCAGGCGATTGCCGAGCTTGTGCATCGTGCCGTGCAGGAGTGTGATTTTGTCATTACGAGTGGTGGCGCCTCGGCGGGCGATTACGACTACGTGACGGCGCTCGTCCGGCGCGAGGGCGAGGTTCTGTTCGATCGCATCTCGATGCGTCCGGGCAAGGCCATCACGTTTGGCCTGCTCGGGGGTAAGCCCTACCTGGGGCTTTCAGGCAATCCGGCCGCGGCGTATGTAGGCTTTGAGATGCTCGCCCGCCCGGCGATTCGCAAGATGCGCGGCTTTGCCGAGGGCGCGCGTCCCGTGCAGCAGGCGACGCTCACGCACGGCGTGAAAAAGCGACAGCATCGCCGCTTCTTCGATCGCGCCACGGTTTTGCGCGACCCCGAGACCGGTGAGTTGTTGGTGACCGAGGCCAAGACGCAGAATTCGGCGCTGCTCGGCACGATGCAGCGGGCCAACTGCCTGCTGCGTATTGACGAAGGACCGTGCGACCTTGCGGCGGGCGACGTCGTGGATGTCGTGCGTGTCGACCTGCCCGAGGGCACGGTGCTCTAGGAGGAATGGTATGGAGTTGAAGATTTCGATCGTGACGTGCTCGGATACGCGTGATCTTGCCCAGGACGAGGCGGGTGCTGCACTCCAGGAACTCATCGTGGCGCAGGGCTGGACGGTCGCCTCACATGTGGTCGTGCGTGACGACGTCAGTGAGATCGGTGATGCCATTGCGGAAGCCGCCGATGAGTGCCACGCCAATGTCGTGCTCACCTGCGGCGGCACGGGTCTTTCGATGCGTGACGTGACACCCGAGGCGACGCGTGCCGTCTGCGACCGCGATGTGCCGGGTATTGCAGAGGCAGTCCGTGCGTACTCCATGACCAAGACACGCCGCGCCATGCTCTCGCGCGCCGTGTGCATGCAGCGTGGGTATACACTTGTCATCAACTTTCCGGGATCTACGAAAGCGGCCCGCGAAAGTTGGGAGGCCGTGAGCGACCAGTTGGAGCATGCGGCCCAAATGACGGCGGGCGGCGGGCACGCCAAATAAGCGCACTACCTGCGGCGGAGTGACCTTATGGGCTGCTCCGCCTTTTTTATGCAGCGACAGTGCAGGCCGTTTCGTGGTTATCGGTAAAAGAAAAGTATCATGTGAGAGTTATTTATCACAAACATTATTCTCAAGTAAGTATAATCTAATAACAGAATAAAGCCCGCGGTGGAGTACCCGGGCAAAACGTCCGAAAGGGTTGAATATGTTCGATATGGTTTCTCGCCGCGGTTTTGTCTCGCTTTCTGCTGCCGCTGCCGCCGGCCTTGGCCTTGCTGGCTGCTCGGGCAACAAGACGTCTGAGCCCGCTGGTTCCGATGCCGGCTCTGCCAAGTCTTCCTCTAAGAAGAAGGCTGTCGAGCTGCAGATCTTTGCCGCCAACTCGCTCGAGAAGGCCCTTCCCGAGGTTCAGGAGCTCTACACCGACCAGACCGGCACTACCTTTGCCGACACGCAGTTTAAGGCTTCTGGCGACCTCGTCGAGCAGATGAAGGCCGGCGCCACGGTCGACGTGCTCATCACCGCTTCCAAGGGCACCATGGATGATGCCGAGACCGTTGAGCTCGTCGATACCGATACCCGCGAGGATATGTTCGTCAACGACCTCGTGATCATTCGCGCTGAGGGCTCCGACATCAAGGTCGAGGCCATCGCCGACGTCGCGAACCTGGACGGCAAGATCGCCATCGGCGATGCCAAGACCGTTCCGGCCGGCAAGTACGCCAACCAGGCGCTGGCATCTGTGGGCCTCTACACCGGCACCGAGGGCGACGACGGCGAGTATGCTCCCGAGATCGCCGACAAGGTCGCGCTGGCCGACAAGGTCGGTACCGCCGCCGCCTACGTGTCCACGGGCGACTGCGTGGCCGGTTTTGTCTACAGCTCCGATATCTTCCGCTACGACGGCATCGAGGAGGCCTTCGTGTGCCCCGAGGATTCGCACAAACCTATCGTGTACCCGGGTGCCGTCGCCGAGAGCTCCGAGCACGCCGACGAGGCCAAGGCGTTCATCGACTTCTGTCTGACCAACAAGAAGGCTCAGAAGATTTGGGCTAAGTACGGCTTCGAGCTTTCCGAGTAGTGCGGCTTGGCGCGATAATTCCATCGTTTTGTGTTTCACTCCGCCCTTGTATTCTCTTGGAGCTTTTCGTGCTTAATAGATTCCGCATGCTTGTCGCCTGTGCTTTGACCTTTGCGCTTTGCTGGGTGCCGGGGTTTGCGTTTGCTGGGGACGCTGAGGACGGGGCCCAGGTTGCTGCGACCGACCATGGGCTTTCCTATGGGATCGAGGGTTTTGAGCGGCTGGCCAAGGGGACCGCTCGAGCCATGGAGGGCCAGCCTGAGGGCTACCGGTTTCCCATTGACGAGGACGTGGACCTTGTAGTGGCGCCTGCTGCCGATCGCGTTGTGGTGTGGATATCGCCCAAGGCGGTCGAGAAGTATGGATTGGATCCGCAGGATAACGAGTGCGTATCGGGTCTCAAGGCCCTCGTCTGTAAGCTCGACAGCGCAAACTGCATGGGAGGTGCGCAGCTGGGGGACGTGGATCTTCCTTGGTATGTCACGATGGAAACAACGTTTGATGCCGGTGGGTATACCTATGGCTTTGACGAGCGCGGTGCGGATGGGGACCGTTATGTGGTGATTGCATCAGCCTCGGGTGATGCCAAGGGCGGCGCGCGTTGGCTTGATAGCGCTCACATGGTAGAAGCATCGTCTGTCGTGTTGCGGGATGAGCAGGGGCCCTTGACCTCTCTAACCTCCTTTTTGGACGACATCGACTATCGCCCGCTTTGGGTGTCCATTAAAACGAGCGGCCTTGCCCTGCTGATCTCCTTTGCGCTGGGCCTGTTCGCCGCATGGAAGACCTTGGGTACGACGAGCCGCATCAAGGGCCTGCTCGACTCGGTCTTTACCATCCCCATGGTGTTACCGCCCACGGTGTGCGGCTTTTTGTTGCTTATGCTGTTTGGACGTTCGACCGGGGTCGGCCAGTGGCTTATCGCTCACGGCATCTCGATTGTCTTTACGTGGCCGGCGGCAGTGGTCTCTGCCGTGGTGGTGTCGTTCCCGCTCGTCTATCGTACGGCTCTCGGAGCCTTCGAGAGCCTCGACACACAGATGCTCGACGCTGCGCGAACCCTGGGATGGTCCGAGCGTCGCATCTTTACCAAGCTTATGATGCCGCTTGGCTGGCCCTCGATTGCCGCCGGCACGGTGCTCGCCTTTGCCCGCGCGATGGGCGAGTTTGGCTGCACCCTGTTCTTTGCGGGCAACTACGCTGGCATTACCCAGACCATCCCCATCGCCATCTACTTTGAGTGGATGGGCGGCAATACGTCGGTGGCCCTCTTTTGGGTCGTGGTCGTAATTGCGTTCAGCTTCCTGGTCATCCTATTCATCAACATGTACACCGCGCACTCGCAAAAGTACCGCGAGCGGGGCCTTTCCCGTGCGGAGCGCAAACAGGCCAAAGGGCTCGTCGGTCAGGGTGATTCGCTCGACCCGGCGGGCGGCGACGCCCTGCGTATCGATCGCGAGGCGCTGGCTGAGCTCATGCGCGATGAGCCCGTTATGCAGGGAGGTCGATAGGCCATGTCGCTCGTTCTGGATATCAAAAAGCGCTATCCCGGGTTTATGCTCGACATGCAGCTTGAGGCCGGCGAGGAGCGTGTAGCGCTGCTTGGTGCCTCGGGCTGCGGCAAGAGTTGCACGCTGCGCTGCATTGCCGGCGTGGAGACGCCCGAGGGGGGCAAAATCGTCGTCAACGGCGTGACCTTTTTTGACTCGGAGGCGGGCATCAACCTGTCACCCCAGGAGCGAAAATGCGCCCTGTTGTTCCAAAACTATCAGCTGTTTCCCAACATGACGGTGGCCGACAACGTGTGCGCGGGCGTTGAGGATGCGGGCGACGCCGCGGCGCGCAAAAAGCTTGCCGAGCGCTACCTAGGCATTTTTGGCCTGGCCGACTTTGCCGACCGCTATCCCGTGCGCCTCTCGGGCGGCCAACAGCAGCGCGTGGCGCTTGCCCGCATGGTGGCAGCACACCCGGGCATCTTTATGTTCGACGAGCCCATGAGCGCACTCGATGCGTATCTCAAGAGCGCGCTTGAGCAAAACATGCTTGACCTGTTCGACGTCTGTAACCGTACTGTGCTCTACGTGAGCCACGATATTGACGAGGCATGCCGCTTGTGCCAGCGCATCTGCGTGATGCACGACGGGCATGTTGAGGAGGTCGGCTCCGTCGAGGACGTGGTCCGTCGTCCGCGGACGCTGGCGGCGCTGCGCCTAACGGGCTGCAAGAACACAAGCCGGGCGCGCAAGATCGGCGACGAAGAAGTTGAGGCCCTCGACTGGGGCATGACCTTTAACGTGGGTCGCGAGGTTCCCGATAATGTGGCGTACCTGGGCATTCGCGCGAGTTACTTCCATGTTGATAACCGTGCCGAGCGGGGCCGCAACAGTTACGACTTGCATGTGGCCCGTGTGAGCGATTCACGCTTTGAGCGGCTGGTGCTGCTGGATGTGCCGCGCATCGATGCGCCCACACGCCTGCAGTGGAAGGTCAACAAGGTGGGCATGCCTGTCGACGAGCTGCCGCAAGCAGGCGAGATGCTGCGCATGCACTTTGATGCCTACAGGATCCATTTGGTTTGTCGATAGCGCCGGGTAATGCCGTCGGGGATATAAGTCTCGGCGGCTTTGTCTTGCCGGTCGCCGAATGAGGGATGACAAACCCTTATCAATTAAGAGAATCATTTATTAAACGACAGTACACGATGCTGTCGTACGAATGTCAACGGTGTTCGCATGGTCGATGACCGTTGATATAGTTGACCTCAACTTGTAAAGGAGGGTGCGCACATGCCGCAGAAGACATACATTCGCCGTGTTGCCGCGCGCGCCCTGTATATGGCTCGGAGTCGCATATGAGCAGGTATGTTCACGGCTCCGGGAGAGACGACGCACAACTAAATTATCGACCGCAAAGCAGGTTCCCTAAAATTCCGGGTTTGAGCACGGCCAGGCAATCGCCGTCCGTTGTGCACCGATACCGCTGTTATCAGTTTTTGGTTCGAGAGGGGAACCGTCATGGCTGAAGAATTCGATTTCCATCCAATGTGGGAGAGCCTCGGCATGAATCTTGCCGACCACGACATGCTGCTGGGCGCCGTGGGCCAGATGTACGGCGATATGTTCCTGACGCAGAACAATCGCCCCAAGTCTACGTCCTACCTGGATTTTGTCGCCACCAACATCCACAGCGGCCGTATTAAGGAGATGCTCGACAAGAAGGAGGCCGGCGAGGCCACCAAGATCGTCGGTGCGTTCTGTGTGTACGTGCCCGAGGAGATCGTGCTTGCCTGCGACGGTATCCCCGTGGGCCTGTGCTCGGGTGCCGACTGGGCGACCGACAAGGTCGAGGAGCATCTGCCGCGCAACACCTGCCCGCTCATCAAGAGCTTTGCCGGCTTTAAGCTGGGCGAGGTCTGCCCCTACATCGAGTCGAGCGACTTGGTAGTCGGCGAGAACACCTGCGATGGCAAGAAGAAGGCCTACGAGTTCTTTGCCACGCAAAAGAACATGTACGTCATGGATATCCCCAACGTGCACGACGAGTCGACGCTTGTGACCTGGAAGGCCGAGGTTAAAAAGCTTGCCGCCAAGATTGAGGAAGAGTGCGGCGTCAAGATTACGCCCGAGCGCCTGAAGGCTGCCATCCACGCCGTCAACGAGAAGCGCCGCGCCCTGCAGCGCCTCGCTGCGACCCGCGCTGCCGATCCGGCGCCCATCAGCGGTCTCGACAGCCTGCTGACCGTTCAGGCTGCCTTTATGGACGACACGCCGCGCCTGACCGGCGCCATCAACGAGATAGCGGCTGAGTGCGAGCAGCGCGTTGAGGCTGGCGAAGGTGTGGCGCCCAAGGGTACCAAGCGCATCCTGTACACCGGTACGCCCATGGCCGTGCCCAACTGGAAACTGTTCAACCTTATCGAGAAGGCCGGCGGCGTTGTGGTAGGCGAGGAGTCCTGCACGGGCTCGCGCTACTACAAGGACCTGGTCGACGAGTCCGGCGAGACGGTCGACGAGATGCTCGACGCCATCGCCGAGCGCTACTTTAAGATCAACTGCGCTGTCTTTACGCCCAACGACCAGCGTATGAAGGACATTGTCCAGATGGCCAAGGACCTGCATGCCGACGGTATCGTCGACGTGGCCCTGCAGTTCTGCACGCTCTACGAGATGGAGTCGTTTGCCGTGGAGAAGGCCGCCGAGGAGGCGGGCATTCCGTTTATGCATATCACCACGGATTATGCCGGCGAGGATGCCGGCCAGCTCCAGACCCGTATTGAGGCGTTTCTGGAAACCATTTAGGTTTAGGCCCTACCTACCTTCGTGGTAGGACTTCGAACTATGTTGTCCTGAGCCGACGGGTGCCCGGATGTGCTGCAGGGCGCCTGTCGGCTGAGCATAGTTTTCTGCACGTTTGTTCAACAAGAGAGGATTTCGATGAACAACGACCTTTTCAAGGCGGGCATCTCCCGTCGCAGCTTTCTGACCGGCGCCGGAGCCCTAGGCGTGCTGGCGGGACTGGGCCTTACGGGCTGCGGCGGCTCCAGTTCTGCGAGCGGCAGCGCCGCGGGTAACGCGAGCGCGACCGATGGTCTCGTGATTCCCGTCTCCGCCACGGTGACCTCGCTCAACCGCGATCTTGAGAGCATGGCCGAGGGCTTCCTAGAGCTCAAGGGCTTTGCCACCGAGCTCTATGTCGTCGATAACGGCGACACACGCTACTACCTTGCCGAGAGCTGTGACACCGACGACGGACAGACCTACACGCTCAAGTTGCGTGACGGCCTCAAATGGCATGATGGCGAGGCCATCACCGCCGACGACGTGATCTTCACGCTCGACTGCAACGCCGAGACCGACAACGGTGCCGGCTACACCAACTGCGTCTTTGTGGGCGAGGATCCTGTTACCTACGAGAAGGTCGACGACCTGACCGTCAAGATCACCCTTCCCGTGGTCTCCGCCTCATACTTTGAGATTCTGGGCCAGCTGGTGCTGATCCCCAAGCACGCCTTTGACGGCAACACCGATATCAAGTCCGCCAAGGCTAACCTCACCGATATAGGCTCCGGCCCCTACAAACTCAAGGAGTTCAAGGACGGCGAGTCACTCGTTCTCGAGGCCTTCGAGGATTACTACAAGGGCGCCCCGAGCATCAAGACGCTCACCTTCAAGGTGATCGGCGATGCTAGCGCTCAGCAGGTCGCCTTCAAAAACGGCGAAGTCAACTTGCTGCCCGTTACCACCGAGACAGTGGCCAAGGAGTACCGCGACAGCAGCGATGTGACGCTCACCTCCATCCCCGAGGGCCGCGTCAACTACCTTGCCTGGAACAAGTACTGCGAGACCTGGAGCGATAAGGACGCCGTGGCGGCCGTCTTTGCCGCGCTCGACGTTCAGGAGATCGTCGACACGGTTTACGGCGAGAACCTCGCCGTGGTGGCCAACTCCATCTTTTCCAACCGCACGCTCTACCACAGCGATTCCGTCAAGGCGTATAAACAGGACGTGGACAAGGCCAAGAAGCTCGCCGAGAGCTCCGGTCTTGCGGGGAAGACCGTCAAGCTCTACTTCAACGCCGACCGTGCTTACATGAAGGAGACCGCTCAGGTTATCCAGCAGCAGCTCAAGACCATCGACGTGACGGTCGACGTCCAAGGCGTGGAGTCCAACGGCTTCTTCGACATCGTCTTTACCGATCAGGCTGACTACGAACTCTATCTCAACGGTTACGCCTCGGCCGGCGACCCGGATGATGTCGTTGTTGGAATGTATGACGGTACCTGGGGCATTAACGTTGATACGCCGCAGGAAGTCCTCGACCTCTTTAGCCAGGGTCGCGTTACAGTTGACGATAAGCAACGTGAGGAAATCTATGCCGACCTTCAGCAGAAGGCCCACGATGCCAACCTCGTTTTCCCGATCGCCTACCCTAACTACTGCTTTGCCGCGCCTTCCAACCTCAAGGGCGTCGATACGTGCCAGACCACGCCGATCTTCGAGGACTACACCGAGATCAAGTTCGATTAGCCTCATATGATTACGGCCCACATAGGGCTCGATGGGGGCGCGGGCGCCGTTTGCCGTCCGTGCCCCTTGCGCATGAAAGGAACCCATGAGATCGTATCTGCTCAAACGCCTCTCCCAGACAGCGCTCGTCTTTGTCCTGGTGTCGATGTTCGCCTTCTCGATCGTCTACTTTGCACCGGGCGACCCGCTCTTCCTTTACACGTCCCCCTCGGTCTCATCGCATAAGCTCTCCGATGAGCAGTTGAAGTCGATGAGGGATTCGTTGGGTCTCTCGGGCAATATCGCCGAGCGTTATGTGAGCTGGGCGGGAAAGATGCTCCAGGGCGATTGGGGTCTCTCCACGAGCAACCATCAGCCCGTCAAGGACCAGATCCTGAGCAGGCTGCCCAACACCGTGGGGCTCATGGGTGCCGCGCTCGTTCTCTCGGTGGCTCTCGCGATTCCGTTGGGTCTGCTCGCGGGCTATTTTAGAAACCGGCTGCCCGATAACGTGATCAGCCTTTTGACCTATATCGGCATCTCGGTGCCCCCGTTTTGGTTTGGCATCATGCTGATCATCCTGTTCGCGCTTGTGCTGGGCGTGCTGCCGAGCTCGGGCATGCGCACCATCGGCGTCAACGACCCCGTCGATGTGGCGCGCCACGCTATCCTTCCCGTGATCGTGCTCTCGGTGGGAAACACAGCCACCTTTGTGCGCTACCTGCGTGCGGGCGTGATCTCGCAGATGCGCGAGGAGTACGTCACCGTTGCCGTGGCCCAGGGAACCCCGCGCCGCCGTGTGCTCACGCACCATGTGCTGCGCAACTCGATCCTGCCGCTCATCACCATGGTGGGTATGAACTTTGGCACGCTCGTCACGGGCTCTTTTATCGTGGAGAGCGTATTTGGCTGGCCCGGGCTGGGCGTGCTCTGCATGGATGCCGTCAACAACCGCGACTACACCATGATCATGGGCATCACGATGCTCGCCTCGTGCCTCCTTTTGATCGGAAACCTGCTTGCTGACGTTCTCTACGCCGTTGTCGATCCTCGCATTCGCCTGGACGGAGGTTCCGATGAATAGGGCCGGACTCTTCAAGCACATGGCCAAGAACCGCTTGGCCCCGGTTTGCGCCGTCATCCTCTGCGTGATCGTGTTGGGCGCGCTGCTGGCACCGCTCTCTCCCTACGATCCCGACGCGCTCTCGCCCGACAAGCTGATGGGCCCCTGCGCCGAGCATCTGCTGGGAACCGATGACCTGGGTCGCGATACGTTTACCCGCGCCCTGTACGGCGGGCGTGTGTCGCTTTTGGTGGGCTTTGCCGCCATGGCCGTGGCCGTGGTGATCGGGTGCCTGGTGGGATCTGTTGCCGGGTACGCGGGCGGAAAGGTCGATGCGGTGCTGATGCGCATCGTCGACGTGTTCCTCTCGGTTCCCAGCCTGCTGTTTATCATCGTGGTCTACGCCTTTGCGCCGCGCAACCTCGTGACGCTGGTGTTTATGCTCGCCTTTTTCTCGTGGACCTCGGTTGCGCGCGTTACCCGCGCGCAGACGCTCACGCTCAAGCAGCGCGACTTCGTGGATGCCGCGCGAGCACTCGGTGCGGGGCATGCGCGCATCATCCTGCGCTACATCATGCCCAATCTGTTGCCTCAGGTGATTGTTGCCGCGAGCCTTGCGGTGGCTAACGCGATCCTCGATGAGAGCGCGCTCTCGTTTTTGGGCTATGGTGTTCAGCTGCCCATGGCTTCGTGGGGCTCCATGCTCCAGGGGGCTCAGCAGTACATTCTCTACAGTCCCGTGCTCGCGCTCGTGCCGGGGCTCTTTATCTTGCTTACGGTGCTCTGCTTCAACGTGTTGGGAGACACGCTCCAGCAGGCGCTCGATCCAAGGCAGCTCTAATCGCTCTTCGCGAGCCCGGGGCTAAGTCATTTTAGATTTTCAAAGAGGGGAGAATCACATGGAGGAAATCGAACAAACGCCGCTGCCGTCCACGTTTGAGGAGTTCAACGAGCAACGCAAGGCGGCGTTTATTCGCGTCAAGGATTACAAACAGGCGGGTAATCGCCTGGTCGGCTTTTTGTGCAGCTATACGCCGCTCGAGATTATCGATGCCGCGGGGGCTGCGAGCGTGGCTCTGTGCGGTACGTCCGATGAGGTGATTCCCGAGGCCGAGAAGGCGCTGCCGGCAAACCTGTGCCCGCTCATCAAGTCGACCTACGGTTTTGCCTACTCGCAAAAGTGCCCGTTTACGTACTTTAGCGACATGATCATCGGCGAGACCACCTGCGACGGCAAGAAGAAGATGTACGAGCTACTTAACGAGCTCAAGCGCACGCACATTCTGCATCTTCCGCAGGGTCGCGATCGCGCCTACGAGCGTGAAGGCTGGTACGAGGAGTGCCGCCTGCTCAAAGAGGAGCTCGAGAACTTCTACGGCATCACGATTACCGACGATGACCTGCGCGCTGCCGTCCGTCGTCGCAACCGCTTGCGTGCGGCCCAGCTCGAGATGTTTGCGCTGCAGGCCAATCAGCCGGCTGCCATGAGCGGCGTCGACCTGATGAGCACCATGTTTGCCGGTACGTTCAGCTTTGATATCGAGACCTATACGCAGCAGCTGGAGCAAAAGGTCGCCAAGCTGCGCGAGGCCTACGACACGGGCGAGCGCCCGGTCGCGGCGGATGCCAAGCGCATTCTGATCACCGGCTGCCCGGTGGGCGGTGTGATCAACAAGATCGGTCGCACCATCGAGTCCAACGGCGGTGTGGTCGTGTGCATGGACGACTGCTCGGGCGAGCGCACGGCGGCCATGATGATCGACCCGGAGGCTCCCGACATCCTGCGCGCCATCGCCGACCGCTACCTGGATATCAACTGCTCGGTCATGACGCCCAACGACGGTCGTATGGAAAACACGCTGGCCATGTGCGAGAAGTATCATGTCGATGGCGTAGTGGAGAACGTGCTCCAGGCGTGTCACACCTTTAACGTGGAGAGCGCTCGCATGCAGGAGGCCGTCGAGGGTGCGGGCATTCCGTATATGAAGATCGAGACCGATTACAGCAACGGCGACATGGGCCAGATCGAGACGCGCATCGCCGCCTTCATCGAAACCCTCTAGCTTCCTCAGGCACCGGATCTTGCCCCTCAAATCGTCGCTTGCGTACCCAAAGTACGCTGCGCTCCTCTTTCGGGGCAATTTCCGGCACCTGAGAAACCTAGAGCTAAGGCGCCTGAACGTGCCGCTACCTTTGATGTTTAGATTGGGAGAGAGCCATGATAGGGATCGGGATCGATATCGGGTCTACGGCGGCTAAGGCTGCTGTGGTCGATGGGGAGGGTTCGGTGGCGTGGACGTGCGTGCAGCCAACCGGGTTCTCCTCGGTCGATGCTTCCGAGCGGCTGCGCGAGGCACTGGCAGCGGCGGGTTATGACGTGACGGGCGACGATGCTCGCGTGGTCGCGACTGGCTACGGCCGTGTCGCCGTGTCCTATGCGTATAAGGTCGTGACCGAGATTACCTGCCACGGCACCGGTGCCGTGCGCCTGTTTGGCGATCACGGCACGGTGATTGACGTGGGCGGCCAGGACACCAAGGTCATTCAGCTTAAAAGTGGCCGCGTGGCCAAGTTTGCCATGAACGACAAGTGTGCCGCCGGCACGGGGCGCTTTTTGGAGATCATGGCCGACCGCCTAGGCATTTCCCAGCAGCAGATGGCCGACCTGGCGCGTTCCGGCGAGCCCACCAAGATCAGCAGCATGTGTACGGTGTTTGCCGAAAGTGAGGTCATCAGCCTGATCGGTCGTGGCGAGCCGCGTGAGAACATTGCGCGCGGCGTGATCGAGAGTGTCGTGTCGCGCGTGGCCACTATGGCCGGGCAGGCAGCGGGCGCCCCGTACTATCTGACCGGTGGTCTGTGCGAAAACGCCTATGTCGTTGAACGGTTGGGCGAGCTACTGGGGTCGCCGGTGACCACCTCGCCCCAGGCTCGCTTTGCCGGAGCGATCGGCGCGGCTGTCCGCGCCGCCGCCTTGGCCTAGGGGTGTACCGCGACATGCGCATCCTCAATATCTCGGCACAAAAACCAGATAGCACCGGCAGCGGCACCTACCTTGCCGCGCTCGTACGCGAACAGATCGAGACGGGACATCGCGCCGTCGTGCTTTGCGGCGCGGCACCGGGTGATACCCAAGGCGAGCTGGACCGGCGTACTGCCGTGTTTGCCGTACCGTTCGAGTCGCCCGAGCTGCCGTTTCCCATCTGCGGTATGTCCGATGTCATGCCCTATCCCTCCACACGCTATCGTGACCTGACGCCTTCGATGCTCAAGGCATTTGAGCGGGCATTTGCTGTTGCAATCGATCGGGCGGTGGCTGAGTTTCGGCCCGATCTGGTGCTCTGCCATCACCTGTATCTGGTGACCGCATTGGCGCGCGAGTGCGTCCGGGGCGTGCCGGTTGTTGCCGTGTGCCATTCGACCGACCTGCGCCAGCTGCGTTCGCATGCGCTCGAGCGCGATCGCATCGTAAGTGCGGTTCGTCGGCTCGATGCCGTCTTTGCGCTCCATGCTGAGCAGGCTGAGCAGATTGGCCTGGTGTGCGGCGTCGATGCCGATCGCATCCACGTGATTGGGACGGGCTACGACCATCGCGTCTTCTGCCGCGACGCAAGCGTGGCGAGGCAGCCGGGATCGCTTGTGTACGTGGGCAAGATTTGCTTGAAAAAGGGCGTCGAGTCGCTGGTCCGAGCCGTGTCATTGCCGATTGACGATGACGTCCGCCCATCTGGCTTGGTACTTGTGGGCGGCCGCGGGGACGATGCCGAGTACGCGCGTATCGAGCGCTTGACCGCGGCCTCGGATGTGCCGGTGACGCTGGCGGGGCGCCTGGATATCGATGCGCTCGTGCGTGCCTACCGCAGTTCCGACGTCTTTGTGCTGCCTTCGTTTTACGAGGGTCTGCCGCTCGTGACGATCGAGGCCCTCGCGTGCGGCTGCAAAGTTGTGGCGACCGATTTGCCCGGCGTTCGTCCCTGGATGGAGGCGATGCTCCCCGGTGCTCCCGTGACGTGGGTGGCGTCGCCGCGTATGACGGATGTCGACACGCCCGTGGCGGCCGACCTTCCGTTGTTTGAGCGCGCACTGGCAGATGCTATCGCGCAGGCGCTTGCGGCACCGCCTTCGACGTTCGAGCCGTCGGCGGTCTCTTGGGAAGCGTGCCTGGCGCGTATACTTAAAGTCGTTGATTTGTTGGAAGGGGGTTCGTATGGCTGACGATCAGATTAAGCTCACATCCATGACGGCCGCGAGCGGTTGAGCCGCTAAGTTGGCCCCCGGAGCCCTCGCCCAGGTCCTGGGCGACTTGCCAAATGTGCCCAACGACAACCTGCTCGTGGGGTTCGATACCTCCGACGATGCGAGCGTTTTCCGCGTTGGCGAGAACTTGGGTCTCGTGCAGTCCATCGACTTCTTTCCACCGATGGTCGACGATCCCTATCTGTTTGGCCAGATCGCGGCGGCAAACTCGCTGTCGGACATATACGCCATGGGTGGACGACCGAGCCATGCCATGAACCTGCTGTGCATTCCCAATTGCCTAGGCGTTGAGGTTGCCGGTCAGATTCTGGCAGGCGGCGCCGACAAGTGCATCGAGGCCGGCTGCACCATCGCGGGCGGCCACACCATCAACGATGACGAGCCCAAGTACGGTCTGTCCGTGAGCGGGTTTGTCGCGCTCGACCGTATGCTCGCCAACAGCGGTGCGCGCGTGGGCGATGTTCTGCTGCTGACCAAGGCGGTTGGCTCGGGCATCATCACCACGGCCATCAAGGGCGAGCTGATCGAGCAGGATGACGCCGCAGCCATGTTTGACTCGATGCGCACCCTTAACGAGGCGCCGATTCGCCTGGCCGAGGGACTTGAGCTTCACGGTTGCACCGATGTTACGGGCTTTGGCCTGATCGGGCATGCGTGCGAGATGGCCGAGGGCTCGGGCGTGCAGATTGAACTTGCGTCGGGGGCGGTGCCGCTCTTTGACCAGGTGCTCGATATGGCGCGTCTGGGCATTATCCCTGCCGGTGCCTACCGCAACCAGGACTTCTTTGGCCCGCGCGTGGCGGCCGACGATGACCTGGAGCCGGGCATGCTCGACGCGCTGTACGATCCGCAGACGTCTGGTGGCCTGCTTATCGCGGCATCTGCTGCCGATGTGGAAGAGCTTGCGCGCCGTCTGCATGCCGAGGGTCGCATCGCCGCCGTCGTCGGTCGCGTGTGCGAGCGGGTGCCAGGCGGTCCTGCCGTTCGCGTTGTGCGTTAACTACACGTTTATGTAACTGTTTGCCGTTCTAGAGCGGTTCTTTTGAAAGGATGTAGCTATGTCTACCAAAATTGAAGTCAATGCCATGGGCGTTGCCTGCCCGCTGCCCGTCGTCAAGACGCTCAAGGCCCTCAAGCAGCTCAATGGCGAGGGCGCCGTCGTGACCGCGGTCGACAACGAGACCGCCGTCAAGAACATCTCCAAGATGGCGCAGGAGAAGGGCTGCACGTCCTCGGTCGAGAAGGTTGCGGATGCCGAGTGGCACGTGACCGTAGCGACCTCTGGCGCCGTTGCCGTGGCCGATCCCGAGCAGGATGGCGCTGCCTTCTGTGATGCCAGCGCCGGCAAGGGCAAGCTCGTCATTTCCGTCTACACCGACTGCATGGGCCGCGGCGACGACGAGCTGGGCCACAAGCTCATGAAGGCGTTTATCTTTGCCGTGACGCAGCAGGAGGAGCTGCCCGCGACCATGCTGTTCTATAACGGCGGTGCCAAGCTCACCGTCGAGGGCTCGCCGGTGCTCGACGACCTTAAGGGCCTGGCCGAGCAGGGCGTCGAGATCCTTACCTGTGGCACCTGCCTCGATCACTTTGGCATTAAGGACCAGCTTGCCGTGGGCGAGGTCACGAACATGTACGTGATCGTGGAGAAGATGGAGCAGGCCGTGCGCGTCGTGCGCCCGTAGCGTTTGGGCGGGATTGCCATGAGAGAAAAGCGCCCTGCGCTTGTCATCACGTTTCCCACCACGGCGGCCGCCATGGGTTGCGAGTCCCTGTGCACTGAACGCGGCCTTCCCGGGCGAACGATTCCCGTGCCCGGGGAGGTTGCTGCCGGCTGCGGCCTGGCATGGAAAGCCCTGCCTGCAGATGAGGAGCTGCTGCGCGGCGAACTCGCCGCGGCGGGCATTCTCACCGAGGGCTTTACGGTGATCGATATGTGGGAGGTCGTTCGATGATCTATCTGGATAACGCGGCGACGACCATGCATAAGCCGCAGGCGGTGATCGATGCCGTGGCGCAGGCGATGTGCTCGCTTGGCAATGCCGGACGCGGCGCGACGTCGGGCGCGCTCGACGCGGCGCGTACCATCCACGGCTGTCGCACTAAGCTCGCGCGCCTGTTAGGCTGCCCACGGGCTGACCATGTGTGCTTTACGCCTAACTCGACGGCGGCGCTCAACACGGCCATTAATGGCGTGGTGCGCCCCAGCGATCGTGTGGTTACGACGGTGCTCGAGCACAACTCCGTGCTGCGTCCGCTCAATCGCTTGGCGACGGAGCAGGGTGTGACGGTTGAGCATGCGGGTTGCGATGCGAGCGGCGTGCTCGACTACGACGAGCTCGAGCGGCTAGTCACGCCCGGTACGCGTGCCGTGGTGGTGACGCAGAACTCCAATGTGACCGGCAACGCCGTTGATGTTGCACGCGTGGCGGCTGTGGCTCATGCGGCTGGTGCGCTCGTGATTGTCGATGCTTCGCAGTCGGCCGGCACGGCGCATATCGATATGCAGGCCATGGGGCTCGACGTGGTGTGCTTTACCGGCCACAAGGGGCTCATGGGTCCGCAGGGGACCGGTGGCCTGGCCGTGGCGGAGGGCGTTGACGTGACACCCTGGGCCATGGGCGGCACGGGCGTGCACAGCTTCGATGCGCTGCAGCCGCTTGAGTGGCCCACGCGCCTGGAGGCCGGTACGCTCAACGGCCATGGCATCGCGGGCCTTTCCGCTGGTCTCGACTTTATCGAGGCACAAGGCGGGGTCGAGGCGATTGCTGCCCACGAGCGTGCGCTCGCTGATCGCTTCCTTGCCGGCGTGCGCGAGATTCCGGGGATTACGCTCTACGGTGCCTTTGACCAGCCCGTGCGCTCGGCGATTGTGTCGCTCAACGTAGGCGATATCGACTCTGCCGAGATCTCGGATGCGCTCATGCAAGGGTGGGGGATTGCGACGCGCCCCGGCGCCCATTGCGCTCCGCTCATGCACCGCGCGCTCGGAACCGAGCGTCAGGGCGTCGTCCGCTTCTCGTTTGGGTATTTCAACACGGACGAGGATGTCGACATGGCTATCGATGCTCTGTGCGATTTAGCCCGCTAAAGCTGCTAGACCGTTTATACTTGCGGGACGGGGTTTTGCCCGTCCCGTTTTTGTTTCGACCCGAAAGGTGTGCCTATGGCCTCATCCGCCCCGCGCGGTCTGCGCTCCGACCATGTCGTTACCGTGGGCATTGCGCTGTTCTCGATGCTCTTTGGCGCCGGTAATCTCATCATTCCGCCGTTGCTGGCGCTGCAGGCAGGTTCTGCCACACCGGTCGCTATGCTTGGCTTTCTCATCGCGGCTATCGGCTTGCCCGTCATGGGCTTTATTGCCGTGGCACTCGCCGGAACGGCGCGCGAGCTTGCTAGTCGCGTGCACCCCAAGTTTGGTGAATTTTTTGTCGCGGCAGTATATCTGGCCATCGGCCCGTGCCTGGCCATTCCGCGCACGAGCTCCACGGCCTTCGAGATGCTCGTTCCGTTGCTGCCCGAGGGTGTCTCACTCGGCACGGCTCGCCTGGTCTTTGCCGTCGGCTTCTTTGTCGTCGCGTTTGCGCTCACGCTGCGTCCGGGCGTTATCACGCGCGTGCTCGGTCGCATTACCGGCCCGGCGCTCATCGCGCTCATCGTGCTGGTCGTGGGTGCCGCCGTGGTCTCGCCGCTGGGTCCCGCTGCCGCGCCGCAGGCTCCCTACGATGCGGGCGCTGCCGTGCAGGGCTTTTTGACCGGCTACCAGACCATGGACCTGCTCGCATCGCTCGCCTTTGGCATCATCATCGCCGAGACCATTCACGAGCTGGGCGTAACCGATGACAAACGCGTGGCCTTTGAGATTTCGCGCTCCGGTGTGATCGCCGGCGTGCTCATGGCCATCATCTACTGCGGCCTGGCGCTTGCCGGCATGCAGCTCGGCACGGTTATGCCCGATGCCGCCAACGGCGCTGCCATCCTTGCGCGTTCGGCCTCTATGCACTTTGGTCTTGCCGGCACGGTCGTGGTCTTCGCCATCTTCTTCCTCGCCTGCATGAACGTTTGCATCGGCCTCATCAGCTGCTGCTCGCGTTACTTCTGCGAGACGTATGTGGTTAAAGGGGGAGTGGAGGCTTCCGAGGAGGCCATGCGCCGTCCCTTTGCGGTTCTCGCCTTTGTGTTCGCGGCATTTTCGTGCGTGCTCTCCAACGTGGGCCTCGATGTGATCCTCATGTTCTCGGTGCCCATGCTCAACGCCTTGTATCCCGTTGCCATTGTGCTGGTACTTATGGGCCTGGTGCCCGGCTTTTGCGACGCGCATCCGCAGGTGTGGGTCTGGGTCGGCGGCGCTGTCGCGGTGCAGAGCGTGATCACCTCGGTTCACGACGCGTTCTTTGTGGGCATGTGGCTTCCGTTCGATGCGCTGCCCCTGGCAGACATCGGTGCCGCGTGGGTGCCGGTTGCCGTGGTGGCGTTTGTGATCGGCCTGCTCCACAGTCGTTTTGTCGCACATTCGAGGAGCTAGGGTTTCTGCGCTTGCACAGGCGGGGAGTCTCCCCTATAATTTCCTTCGCTTTGGGACACGCAAGGTTTAGACCTTAGCTGCTCAACACCTTCGGGACGTGGCGCAGTTTGGTAGCGCGCCTGCTTTGGGAGCAGGATGTCGCAGGTTCAAATCCTGTCGTCCCGACCATATCTTGCGGGCGTAGTTCAATGGTAGAACCCCAGCCTTCCAAGCTGATGACGCGGGTTCGATTCCCGTCGCCCGCTCCATAAGATAGATGAACGGCTCTGGTTCCTTCTGGGAATCAGAGCCGTTTTCATATACATGCCAGGGACCCCACATCCCCTCCTAAGTTGCGGTGAAATAGTTCCTGGATTAGCCGCAAAAGCTGTTATCCAGGAACTATTTCACCGCAACTTATTGAGGCCGAGCGGGCTGGGTCGATGATGGGTTCTGTTGCCGAGAAGATGAGGGCAGCCGGTCAGGAGTCAGCGTAGGGTTTTGTGGTTGGTATACCGTAGCCGCGCATCATGGAGCCGAACGCTTTGACATCGTAGGTGTCTGAGAGCTTGAAATGGATGACGTTGTGGCCCATGGCACGCAGGTTCGCATCGCGCATGAGGGCAGCTCGATAGGTTTTTGCCGCAGTATGTTCCGGATCATTTTGGGCATCGTCCCCAAACTTGCCTAGTCCATGCAGCTCAGCCAACATCCAAGAGCCGTTTGGCATCTGCCAGCCGTAATCTGCCAAATAACAGCCGGCGTTCCCCGGTCGAGTGATTTCAACCTGAAGTTCGGGAGCGGCAACTCCCGCCAGAATCATTGCCGCCCGTGCTTCGGATTCTCCACCGTTATCCGATCTGCCATCCATGTGTTCAAAAACGTCAAATGCGCGCGCAATGCCGTGCGGTCCGCGGCAGTTCGCTTGTGCATATGCACGCAATTCTTCACGCTCGACACCGTACTCACGAGCCAACCCGTCGACATAGCCTAGCGCATATCGAAAAGCGCTCGTTCGGGCGATGTCGACCACCGTGCGATATGGATCCGTTAACGTAATCGGGCCGAGCTGCCATACGTCGCCCGGCCGCCAGCGTCGGTATTCAACGAATTCGTACATATCGCGTCTGGTGGAACGCGGCAGCAGCACTTGCACCTTGTCGAGAAGCGAATATGCAGAACCGATGCCATAGAGCAGTGCCGCCGTTGCTCCACAAAACACGGTATCCGGTTCAACGACCGCAATAGCGGATGCCAATTGAAAGATGCGATCTTCGACGTCGAGGTCATTCCAATACGCGGGATCGGCGTAGACATGGTTGTAGAGTCGAATAATCATCTCTTTTTGCATGAGCGCGTAGGCACAGCGTTCATCCCATTTTTTGGTAGCTACAAACAGATGCCCGCCATGATGGGCCTCGAATAACCGGAAGAACAGCTCTACTTGCGGTTTGGAGCAGCGTTTATCATGACTCATTTTCGACCCCATGGTCTCGAGGGGGGGGAGTGAATGACACTACGCTATCCCATATTTGGTACGCCAGACCTTGCCATGAACTGACCAAAAGCTTGACGGGGCAGGTCAGAGTCATGAGTCAGAGCCAAACATATCGGCAAATGGTTGATTTGTGCCCCTCGGCGGCACTAAAAACCACCCTTACAGAAAGTTGCGGTGAAATAGTTCCTGAAAAGCTCGAATAAGCCTAAATCCAGGAACTATTTCACCGCAACTTAGGAGGGGATGGGGCTGAGGGGCGGGCGATGCCGTTGCCTGTCGGTTAGTGGCGACCGTGGTGGCGGAGCTTGTCGATGGTGGCGTCGGTGCCGTGGCCGCGGGCATCGGTGGCACTGTCGCGGGCGTCGGCGGCGGTTTGGCGCTTGCGGCGGTAATCGATCATGCCTTGGATGATGGGCTTGCCAAAGCTCACGACGTCGTCGTTATAGATGGCAGTACGGGCGGCAAGCAGACAGTCGGTAACGTCCATATGGGTCTTGCCAAAGAGTTTGATGGCAAGGGCGACAACGGTGGGCTCGTCGACCATGACGTCATCGAGCAGCTTGGTCATGGCCGTCGCAATCTCCACGCGAGGGACCTTGTAGACGTCGCGCAGCGTAACGGCCACGCGCGTGATTGTCTCGGGGTAGACGCGGGCGGTGCGCGTGGCGATGACCTGGGCGGCACGCGGTGACAGGACCTCGTCGTCGTTAAGCAGGTAGCGTAGGATGACGGTCTCATCGATGATGGTGTTACTCATGGATATCTACTTCCTCGGGGCCCAAAACCGAATCATCGCTTTCTATAGCAAGGTATTCAATCCAGGCATTGCGCTCCTCGGCGCGGCGATTGGGGTCACCATATGCTTTGAGCAATCCATAGGCGGCGGTGCCGTCCTTTGAGCGCACGGCGACCGGCTGAAAGGGAAGCTTGCGCATCAAAATGCTCTGCGCGACAAAAAGACGGACGGCCTCGGCGAGCGATGTGCCCATGGCGTCGTAGAGATGCTCGGCATGCTGCTTGTCTTCCTCGCGAATGCGCACCTGCAGGATGGCTCGTTTTTGAGTCGATGACATCACTGACCTCCCTTAGCTAGCGTGCAATATAGTCGGTCAAATGCTGCATATGCCGACTTCTGAGCATCTTATAACCATTGCTTAATTTCACTCAAGTATGATAACGATTAACACGAATACAAGCGTAGTACATCCAAAATGAGAGCATGTAAAAATCTCTGAGGCCTACGCGTGTAATACACTCACCTTTATAGCCTCTAGAGAATAATTCCAACCTGCCAAAACCCCTGCAATACACCCGTATTGCAGGGCCTATGCTCAGGTTTAGCCCCTGCAACTGCGTATATTCAACCTGTATACCGTTGGAGAAATTCTACCGAGTGCCTGTTTCGCCGCATGCATTCGATACGCCGATGCCAAGCCACGGGCGGTTTGGGTCAACGTCGACAGGGTCTCTCCGGCATGGGATTCAGGAGGGAGTGAACAACATGGGCAATAAACGAGTCGTAGCCGATTCCTCGCGCTGCATTGGGTGCCAAACCTGTATGGCAGCGTGCATCGAGGCGCACGACATTCCCGGCAATATCGCTGCACCTCGCCTGCGCGTAACGCGCACCTACGAGATCTCCGCACCGGTGGCTTGCCATCACTGCGAGGATGCCCCGTGCGCCAAGGCCTGTCCCACGGGCGCCTTGTTCTTTGATCCAAAGAACCATCGTATCGGTGTTAACGAGGACAACTGCATCGGCTGCAAGAGCTGCGTCATGGCCTGCCCCTTTGGCGCCGTGAGCGTGGCGACCACGCAGGTCCCCGTCTTGATGGGTGGCGTGCGCGTGGGTTCGCAGACCAAGAGCTTCGTGCTCAAGTGCGACCTGTGCGTGGACCGTCCCGGCGGCCCGGCGTGTGCCGAGGCGTGCCCGACCAAGGGCCTCACCCTGGTAGACGAGGAGCGCCTGGCGGAGCTGATCGCCGAGCGTGCCCGCGCCACCATCGAAAACGAGGCGTAGGCGGGCGGCCATACAAGCCCCACGACTGTCAAATACGTACCGATTATTCGGTAGCAGAGAAAGGAAGGAGGGTGTCATGGAGAAGCATAAAGTGATTTGCCCGTACTGCGGCGCCGGTTGCCAGTTTAACCTCCTGGTCCAAAACGGCCAGGTCGTGGGTACCGAACCGCTCAACGGCATCACCAACCAGGGCGAGCTGTGCCTTAAGGGCATGAGCGGCTACGACTTCATCAACGACACCAAGATCTTGACTCCCCGCGTACTGCACCCGATGATCCGCCGCACCAAGGGCACGGATCTTGAGCGCGTAAGCTGGGACGAGGCACTGGATTTCACCGCATCTAAGATGCAGGCCATAATTGACGAATATGGTCCTAACGCTGTCATGACAACCGGCTCTTCGCGAGGCGGCGGCAATGAGGCGAACTACGTCATGCAGAAGTTTACGCGTGCGTGCATCGGCACCCACAGCGTGGACAACTGCGCCCGTACTTGACACGGCCCTACTGTCCTCGGTCTGATGGACACGGTTGGTTCAGGTTGCATGTCATGCTCCATCCCCGGCATGGAGGATGCGGGCTGCATTTTCCTCTTCGGCTATAACCCTGCCGATTCGCACCCCATCGTCGCAAGGCGTATCGTGCGAGCCAAAGAAAAGGGTTGCAAGATCATCGTCGCCGACCCGCGCCATATCGAAACCGCGCGTATCGCCGATCTCTACCTTCCGATCAACAACGGTTGCAATGTTGCGTTCCTCAACGCCTTTGCCAACTGTCTGGTCAACGATGGCCTCTACGACAAGGATTTCGTCGCCGAGCACACGAACGGCTTTGACGAGTGGTGGGAGACCATCAAGAACTACACTCCCGAATCCGTACAGGACATCACGGGTATCGAGCCCGCGATGATCCACCAAGCTGCCGAGATGTACGCCACGGCGAAGCCCTCTGCCATCATTGGCTGGGGTATGGGCGTATGCCAGCAGAAGCAGAACCTGAAGACGGTGCACACCATCGCCTCCATCGCCTGCGTTGCCGGCCAGATCGGCAAACCCAACTCCGGCCTCGCGCCCGTGCGCGGTCAGAACAACGTCCAGGGCTCCTGCGATATGGGCATGCTGCCCAACCTGTACCCTGGCTACCAGAAAGTCACCGACCCGGCTGTGCGTGCCAAGTTTGCCAAGGCTTGGGGCGTGCCCGAGGAAAAGCTCCCCTTGGAGGAGGGCTACAAGCTCACCGACCTGGGTCACCTGGTCGACGAGGGCAAGGTGCACTGCTTCTACAACTACGGCGAGGACCCGGTGCAGACCGAGCCCGATTCGGCCGGAATGCGCAAGACGCTCTCCGAGCTGGACCTGTTCATCTGCCAGGACATCTTTATGACGCAGACGACCATGCTCGCCGACGTCATCCTGCCTGCCACCTCTTGGGGCGAGCACGAGGGTGTCTTTACCGCATCCGACCGTAGCTTCCAGCACTTTGACGCGGCCGTTCCGCCCAAGGGCGAGTGCCGTCACGACTGGGAGATCTTCGCGGACCTGTCCACGCGCATGGGCTATCCCATGCACTACGACAACACCGAGCAGATCTGGAACGAGTGCATTAGCCTGTGCCCCAACTTTGTGGGCGCGACCTACGAGAAGATGGCTCCCGAGGGCGGCTACGCCCAGTGGCCGGTCAAGAGCACCGATGTGAACGACCACGGCACGGCCGACATGTTCGCTGGTGGCAAGTTCACCACCAAGGACGGTCGCGCCAACCTGATGGCACACGACTGGGAGGCGCCCTCCGAGCTTCCCGACGATGAGTACCCGCTCATCCTGTGCACCGTCCGCGAGGTCGGCCACTACAGCTGCCGCTCGATGACCGGCAACTGCAAGACGCTGGCGCTGCTCGCCGACGAGCCCGGCTTTGTCCGTATGAATCCCGCGGACGCCCAGGCGCGCGGCATCAAGAACGGCGACATCGTCTCGATTCACAGCCGCCGTGGCCAGGTGTACAGCCGCGCCGACGTGAGTGACCGTATCAACAAGGGCACGGTCTATATGACCTACCAGTGGTGGATCGGCAAGTGCAACGAGCTGACCATGCACAAGGTCGACCCGGTCTCGCATACGCCCGAGGACAAGTTCTCCGCCTGCCAGGTCGATCCAATCGCCGACCAGGTCTGGGCCGAGGGCGAGGTCGAGCGTCAGTACACCGAGCTCAAGCAGGCTCTGGTGGACGCCGCCGCTCCCCAGGACGTTGAGCCCGGCGCCGCCAAGTTCGACGACGAGACGCACGTGAACCAAATCGTGTAGTCCCGTTCTCGTTGGCTTTTTGGGCCGGGCGTCCCGTACGTTCGGGAGCCCGGCCCGTTGTTTTGAAAGGAAGTGGGGATGAACCGCTTCATCGACATCAACCCGGAGAGGTGCATCGGCTGCGGAACATGCCAATCCGCCTGTGCCGACGCCCACCGGATGCAGGGTCTTCAGGATGCGCCGCGCCTGGCGCTCGTGAAGACCGGCGGTATTTCGGCCGCTCTTGCCTGCCACCATTGCGAGGGTGCCCCCTGCGCCGAGGTCTGCCCGGTGAATGCCATCGAGCACGATGGCGATCGCATCCACGTCAAGGAGCAGGAGTGCATCGGGTGCAGGTTGTGCGCCATCGCGTGCCCCTTCGGAGCCATCCATCCCGATGGCACGTCTATCGCCGGTGTCGCAGGCATGTGCGACCCGACGCCTTCGTATCCTAAGTCCCTGAGCAGCTTGCTTACGTGGGCTCCCGGCCAGTACACCTGCGCTGTCAAGTGCGACCTGTGCGCCTTCGATCCGGACGGCCCGTATTGTGTGGCGGCGTGCCCCACCAAGGCGCTGACCGTCATGGGCGGCGCGGCCGATCGCGAGCTCGACGAGGCCAAGCGCCTGCGTTCGATCGAAAACGGTCCGGCCGTCGACGCTACCGCCGTGGCCCAGGGCCTGTCCGAGAAAGCAGAAGGGAGCGTAAGCAATGGATAGCATGACGCTGTTTATCGCATCGCTTGCCGTCTCGTGCATCGGTGCGCTCGCCTCGGTTCTGCTGATCAAGGCCGATAACGCCGCCAAGACCGCCGGCTGCCTTATCGGCGCCGTCGCCGCGGTGCTTTCGTTTGTGGCCGGTATCCAGGCCGTGCTGGGCGATGTCACGTCGGTCGACACCATCGTGTTCTTCCCGTTTGCCCATTTCCAGCTGCTGCTCAATCAGCTGTCCGGCCTGTTCGTGGCGCTCATCTCGGTGCTCGCGTTTGCCGGTTCGATCTACGGTCTCAACTACTTTGATGAGTACCCGGGCAAAAAGGGCCGCGCCGGCTTCTTCTTTAACACCTTCGTGGCGTCCATGATGCTCGTCATCACCGCCGACAACGTGTTTTGGTTCCTGGTTGCCTTTGAGCTCATGTCGCTGACTTCGTACTTCCTGGTCGTGATCGAGGAGAACGAGAACTCCATCCATGGCGGTTGGCTCTACTTTGTGATCGCGCACGTGGGCTTTGTGCTCATCATGGCGAGCTTCCTCACCATGACCAACTTCGCCGGTGGCTCGTTTGCCTTTGCGGATTTCCGCGCCACGCAGTTTAGCCCCGCAGTCGCATCCGTGTGCTTCGTGCTCGCCTTCTTTGGCTTTGGCGCCAAGGCCGGTATCATCCCGCTGCACGGCTGGCTGCCCAAGGCACATCCCGAGGCGCCGTCCAACGTGAGTGCCCTCATGTCCGGCGGCATGATCAAGATCGGTATCTTCGGCATCCTCAAGGTGGGCCTCGACCTGCTCTCCGCCTCGGGCGTTCAGGTCTGGTGGGGCCTTATGGTCATGGTGTTCGGTGCGATCTCATCGGTTCTCGGCGTGGCCTTCGCCCTGCAGGAGCATGACATCAAGCGCCTGCTGGCCTATCACTCCGTCGAGAACATCGGCATCATTCTGCTCGGCGTCGGCGCCTCCATGGCCGCCATGGCGCTCGACTCGGTCGGCATCGCCGTCCTGGCTCTGATGGCCGCCCTCTACCACACGTTTAACCACGCGATGTTTAAGGGCGAGCTGTTCTTGGGCGCTGGTGCGCTGCTGTACTCCACGGGTACGCGCAATATGGAGAAGATGGGCGGCCTGTTCCGTCGTATGCCGGCAACGGCCATCTGCTTCCTCGTTGGCGCGCTTGCCATCTCGGCCATCCCGCCCTTCAACGGCTTTGTGTCCGAATGGTTTACCTATCAGTCGCTCTTTAACGCCGCCATGCAGGGCGACAAGGCCGTCATGATCGTGGCCGTGTTCGCTGCCGTCGCGCTTGCCATTACCGGCGCGCTGGCCGTCACGTGCTTCGTCAAGGCCTATGGCGTCTCCTTTGCCTCCGCGCCCCGCTCCAAGGCCGCGGCCAATGCCAAGGAGGTTCCCGCCCCCATGGTGTTTGCGCAGGGCCTGCTCGCGGCCATCTGCGTCGTGCTGGGCATCGGTGCTCCCGTGATCGCGCCCGTGCTGGTCGATGTCGCCGCGTCCGTGCTGCACCCGTACGGCGGCGTGGTTGCCGCCGAGGGCATGGAGCTCATGAACCAGTACTCCGGCGCTGTTACCTCCACGCCCGCGATCGCCATTGCGCTCGTGGTGCTCGTCGGCCTTGCCTGCGGTTATCGCAAGCTCAAGACCGTCGGCAAGGTGCAGAAGTCCCAGCCGTGGGCATGCGGCTATGCTCCCAACGAGCATATGCCCGTCGTGGCCACGACCTTTGCCTCCGAGGTGTCCTGGTTTATGCAGCCGCTCTACACGCTGCGCGACCGCTGCACGGCCGTCTGCTGGTCCATCGCGCACTTCTTCCAGAAGCTCACCGGTGTGGCCGAGGCTGTGGAGCCCGTGCCCGACAAGGTCCTCGTCGATGCCCCGCATAAGGGCGTCGAGAAGCTCGCCGACCTCGCGACTAAGCTCGAGGGCGGCAACTACAGCATCTATATCTGCTACATCGTCGCGGCACTCGTGGTGTTCCTCGTGCTCGCCGTGCAAATGGGTTAAGGAGGGGAGAGCATGAACAACATCGTACTTGCCGTTCTGCAGGGCGTGGTCGTTATGGCCGTCGCGCCGTTCTTCTCCGGTCTCGGCCGCGTGATCCGCGCCAAGATGCACAACCGCCGCGGCCCCAGCATCATGCAGGACTACCGCGACCTGGCCAAGCTCTTTGCCCGCCCCGAGTCCCAGAGCGAGGACGCGAGCTTTGTGCTGCGCATTATGCCGCCGCTGTTCCTCGCCGTCGCCTTTATGCTCGCGATGGGCCTGCCGCTCTTTACGGCACAAAGTCCCATCCCGGTCTTTGGTGACGCCATCACTATCATGTACAGCCTGGCGCTCGCCCGCTTCTTCTTCGCCCTCTGCGGCGTGGATTCGTCCAACGCCTTCGCCGGTATCGGCGGCGTCCGCGAGCTGCTCATGAGCGTGCTCATCGAGCCGTCCATGTTGCTGGCGCTGTTTGCCGCCGCCCTGGTGTGCGGCTCCACCGATATCGCCACCATGGGTCAGCACATCATGACGGGCGCTATCGACGCACCGGTTGCCGTAATCCTCGCCGGTATCGCCTTTGCGATCGCCTGCTACATGGAGCTCGGCAAGCTTCCGTTTGATCAGGCCGAGGCCGAGCAAGAGCTTCAGGAAGGTCCTCTCGCCGAGCTTTCCGGTCCGTCGCTTGCGATGGCCAAGCTCGCCATGTCCATGAAGCAGGTCCTGGTCGTCGCCTGGTTCTGCGCGATTTTTGTCCCCTGGGGCGAGCCCGCGACCGTGGGCGCCGCCGCCGTTCTGGGCGCGGTCATCTTCCTGGTTAAGTGCCTGATCGACTTTGTCGTATGCGGCGTGCTCGAGAACTCCTGCTCGCGCTCGCGTTTTAAGGTGCTTGGCAATCAGACCTGGGCCGTCGTGGGCATCGCCGTTCTGGCGTTTGTCTTCGTGGTCGTCGGCGTGTAGGAGAAGGGAGAAACAATGTCATTTGCAGTCAGTCTGTCCCTTCTCGGCTTGGTCGCTATCGCGGCCCCGATGGTGGCCTCGGTGCTCGTCGCCCTGTTCCCCCGTCCGTACGCCAAGTGGTTCAGCGTTTTGGGTGCCGCCGTCTCGACGGTCTGCACCATCGCCCTCGCCGCGAATTTCGCTGGCGCCGGCATGCCCGACACGCAGGTCCCCCTGATCTCGTTTGGGCAGACCCTCGTTATGGGATTCACCTTCGATCGCATGAGCACGCTGCTCGCGCCCGCCTTTGTGGGTATCGGCCTGCTTGTCGTGATCTATTCGATTCCCTATATGAGCGAGAATAACCGTGAGCATCCCGACGCGCCGCGTCGTCGCTTCTACGCGTACCTCGCGACCTTCATCGGCGCCATGGCCGGCCTCGTGTACAGCTCGACCCTTTTGGGCCAGCTCGTGTTCTTTGAGGTCACGGGTGCGTGCTCTTGGGGCCTCATTAGCTACTACATGACGCCTACGGCCAAGAAGGCCGGCATGAAGGCCCTGATCATTACGCATATCGGTGCGCTCGGCCTGTATTTGGGTGCCGCAATCGTGTTTGCCCACACCGGCACCTTCGCCATTACCGCGATTGCCGGCCTCGATGCCAAGCTCAAGGCCATCGTCCTTTTGCTCGTGCTGTTTGCGGCCTGGGCCAAGTCCGCACAGGTTCCTATGTACATGTGGCTGCCTTCGGCCATGGAGGCGCCGACGCCTGTTTCGGCCTACCTGCATGGCGCCTCGATGGTTAAGGTCGGCGTGTGCGTGTTCGCGCGTGCACTCGTCTCTGCCGGTGAGGTTCCCGAGATCGTGGGCTGGGTCGCCATTATCGACGCCATGGTCACCATGCTCTTTGGTTTCCTTATGTACCTGCCGCAAAAGGACATGAAGCGTCTGCTGGCCTTCTCCACGATCGCCCAGCTCTCCTATGTGTTCTTTGGTCTGGGCCTTTCGGTCTTTGGCAGCCAGCTGGCCTTTGATGGCGCCGTGTGCCACATCTTTAACCACGCCTTCGCCAAGACGCTGTTCTTCCTGATCGCCGGTTCGTTCTCCTTTACGCTCGGTACGCGTATGCTGCCCAAGCTTCGCGGCATCGTAAAGAAATACCCGATCTCGGGCGTAGGCTTTGGTGTCGCCGCGCTCGCCATTGCCGGCGTGCCGCCCATGAACACGTTCTTCTCGAAGTTTCAGATCATCGCCGGCGGCTTTTCCGTGGGTGCCGGCAACGTCGCGATCTTGGTGCTCGTGTGCATCATGGTTGCCGAGACCGTCGCCACCTTCGCCTGGTTCCTCAAGTGGATGGGCTATTGCCTGCCCGGCGAGCCGAGCGAAGAGGTCGCTGCGGGAGCCCCGCTTCCCCGCGCGATGGCGTTCGTGTTCATCGTGCTCATCATCATGGTCATCGTCAGCGGCCCGCTTTCGGCCAGCTGGATCGGTTAGGAGGTAGAACGACATGGGTTATTCGATCGTCAACATCCTTGGCGGCCTTCTGATCGTCACGTCCACCATGGTGGTTGTCTCCAAGAACATCAAGCACGCCATCCGCTGGTATGCGGTGCAGTCGCTGGTGCTCGTGGGACTGCTCGCCACGCTCGGTGCCACCACTGGTGCGAAGGAGCTGCTTATGTGGGCCGGATCCGCCTTTATCACCAAGGTCGTCCTGGTCCCGTATATCCTCAACCGCGCATACAAGAAGATGGGCGAGCCGAGCGACGCATCGCTCAAGGCCGGCCTTAAGCCCGCGTGGGCCATCTGCATCATCGCCGTCGAGGTCGCGATCTGCTTTGCCGTCGTGACGCAGATCAGCCTGCCCACGGCCGAGGTCGCAACGCCTGCGCTCGCCATTAGCTTCGCTCACTTCTTCGTGGGTCTCACCTGCATCATCTCGCAGCGAAACATCATGAAGCAGATCTTTGGATACTGCCTTATGGAAAACGGCAGCCACGTGACGCTCGCGCTTTTGGCCCCCACCGCTCCCGAGATTATCGAGATCGGTATCGCTACCGACGCCATCTTTGCCGTCATCATCATGTCTATCGTCGTGCGTCGCATTTGGGACGACTCCCACTCGCTCGATGCGCGCGACCTGTCCGAGCTGAGGGGGTAGTCCATGGAAACGTCGATTCTCGCCCTGCTCGCGACTCCTTTGGTGTTCTCGCTGGTCATGGCGTTTTTGCCCAAGAATACGTCCTATAACGTATTTGCCGGTCTCAACCTGGTCTCCGTCGCAGCCGTACTGGCGCTGTCGATTATGACGGCCGGTGACGTCCTTACGAGCGGAGAAACCGCGAGCGCTCTTGGCCTGTGGTTCCACCTCGATTCGCTGGACGCCATCTTTGTGCTGCTCATCGGTTTTATCGGTTTTCTCACGGGGCTGTTCTCGCTGCCCTATGTAAAGGCCGATATCGAGGAGGGCTCCATGCCCGCAGAGCGCGCCAAGCAGTATTTTTCGCTGTTTAGCCTGTTTGTGTTCACCATGCTGCTCGCGTGCCTGTCCAACAACATGATCCTCACGTGGGCCGCCGTGGAGGCGACCACGCTTTCCACCGTGTTCCTCGTGGGTATCTACAAGAACAAGACGGCCCTCGAGGCTTCTTGGAAGTATGCGATGGTCTGCACCGCCGGCGTGGCCTTTGGCCTGTTCGGTACGCTGCTGATCTACGCCAACGCCGCCGACGTGATTCCCAACGCCCACGAGGCCGCGTTCCTGTCGTGCGTGCTGCCGTATGCCGACCAGTTCGACCCGACGCTCATGCGCCTCGCCTTTGCGTTTATCGTGATCGGCTTTGGCACCAAGGCCGGCCTGTTCCCCATGCATACTTGGCTGCCCGATGCCCACTCCCAGGCCCCGAGCCCTGTCTCGGCCCTGCTCTCGGGCGTGCTGCTTAAGTGCGCCATGCTCGTGATCATGCGCTTCTACGGCTTTACCATCCAGGCCGTGGGCGCCGAGTATCCGCAACTTTTGCTGCTGATCGTCGGCACGCTGTCCATTTTGGTGGCGGCGCTTTCGATGTTTCGCCAGGACGACCTCAAGCGCCGCTTTGCGTACTCGTCTGTGGAGAACGTGGGTGTTATCGCCCTGTGCCTGGGTATCGGTGGCCCGCTGGGAATCGCCGCGGCCCTGCTGCACTGCGTGTTCCACGGCTTTACCAAGACGCTTGCCTTCTGCGTGTCCGGCAACATCCAGCACGCCTTTGGCACGCGTAGCCTGGCCAAGATCCAGGGCGTCGTCGAGATTGCGCCCGCAACCGCCGCGCTCGCTATCCTGGCGCTGCTCGGCCTTGCCGCCTTCCCGCCCTTTGGCATGTTTATCTCTGAGTTCCTGACCTTTGTCGCCGGCGTTACCGCCGGTCCCATGTGGCTGGTCGTCGTGGTCGCCCTCGGTCTTACCGTGGCCATCTCCGCGCTCACCCGCATCGCACTCAAGTCGGTATTCGGCCATGCGCCCCAGGGCATGGGCAAGCATGAGGCCCCGGCGCTCATGCTTATCCCCGAAATCATCCTGGCTGTCATGATCTTGTGGTTTGGCATCGCCACCCCGCTGCCTCTCGTGCACGGTGTGGAGACCGCGACCGGCATCGTGCTCGAGCAGAGCACCGAGGAACTTCACGCGACGCCGATGTACCGCGCTGTGTTCGGTACCGAGACCGCTCAGAGCGAGGTGGAGTAACGAATGATTGAAACTGAGAACAAGGTGTATGCCCGCCGCTGCGAGAGCCATGTCGAGGCCCTGCGCCGCGCCGTTCCGGGCTGCATCGAGAAGGTCGAGTGGCAGTGCGAGGACCAGCTGACGATCACCGTCAAGCAGGACAAGCTGCCCGAGGCCGTCCACTACCTGTACTACGAGCGCTACGGCTGGATTCCCGTGATCGTCGGCAACGACGAGCGCAGTCTGTGCGGCCGCTACGCCGTGTACTACGTCATCTCCATGGAGGGGGAGGATCCCGGCTGGGTGACCGTGCGCACCGAGGTCGATCCCGCCAAGATGACGTTTCCGTCCGTGACGCCGTTCGTCCCCGCCTGCGTGTGGGGCGAGCGCGAGCTACGCGACATGTTCGGCCTGATCCCCGAGGGTCTGCCCGATCGTCGTCGCCTGGTGCTGCCCGACGATTGGCCCAGCGGCCTGTACCCGCTGCGCAAGGACTCCATGGACTATCGTTTCCGTCCCGCTCCCGCGAGCGACATGGAAAACTACGAGTTCTTGGCCGATACCAATGGCAAGGAGACCACACTTGTCCCCATGGGCCCTTTGCACATTACCTCCGACGAGCCCGGCCACTTCCGCCTGTTTGTCGAGGGCGAGACGATCGTCGACGCCGATTACCGTCTGTTCTACGTGCACCGCGGCATGGAGAAGGTCGCCGAGACGCGCCTGAACTATGACGCCGTGACGTTCCTCGCCGATCGCGTCTGCGGCATCTGCGGCTGCGCCCACTCGGTGGCCTACGCCGAGGCCGTCGAGCGTGCCCAGGGCATCCATGTGCCGCCGCGCGCCCAGTACATCCGCGCCATCATGCTCGAGGTCGAGCGCCTGCACTCGCATCTGCTAAACATTGGCCTGGCGTCGCACTACACGGGCTTCGACTCCGGCTTCCAGCAGTTCTTCCGCGTCCGCGAGAAGTCCATGGACCTTGCAGAGAAGCTCTCCGGTCACCGCAAGACCTACGGCCTCAACGTGATCGGCGGCGTGCGTCGTGACATTTTGGCCGAGCAGAAGCTCTCCACGCTCACGACCATCCACCAGCTGCGCTCCGAGGTCACCGAACTCGTCGACGTGTTGCTCTCCACGCCCAACTTTATCGAGCGTACGAGTGGCATCGGCATTTTGGACCGCAAGATTGCACGCGACTTCTCGCCGGTCGGCCCGCTTATGCGCGGTTCGGGCTATGCCCGCGACGTGCGCTTTGACCATCCCTTCGACGGCTACGCCGATCCGGATATTCAGAAGATGCACGCCGCCACGACCGACACCTGCGATGCCTTCGGCCGCACTGCCGTTCGCATCCAGGAGGTCTACGATTCGATCGACATGATCGAGACCATGCTCGAGAACTGCCCGTCGGGTCCCATCCTCACCACGGATTGGGAGTACACCCCGCACAAGTACGCCATCGGCGCCACCGAGGCGCCGCGCGGCGAGGACGTGCACTGGGCCATGCTCGGCAATAACCAGAAGTGCCACCGCTGGCGCGCCAAGGCCGCCACGTACAGCAACTGGCCGGTCCTGCGCTACATGTTCCGCGGCAACACCGTGGGCGACGCGGCGCTGATCGTCGGCTCGCTCGACCCGTGCTACTCCTGCACCGACCGCGTGACGGTGACCGATGTCGCCGCCAAGCGCGACCATGTGCTCGACAAGGAGCAGTTCGAGAACGTCTGGCGCGACAAGTCGCCGCTTGCGGGCGAGGGCACCATGGCCGCTCCGCTCGATGAGGAGGCGCTCTAATATGCTGAAGCTTTGGAAGGTCAACGCCAAGGCGGGCGACGCGACGGTCAAGTACCCGTTTGCGCCGCTTCCCACCAACAAGGACATGCGCGGCAAGCCCGAGCACAACGCCGAGCTCTGCATCGCCTGCGGTGCCTGCGGCGTGGCATGCCCGGCCGATGCCATTCGCATGGACACCGACCTTGCGGCCGATACCATCACCTGGTCGATCGACTATGGTCGCTGCATCTTCTGCGGCCGCTGCGAGGAGGCCTGCCCCATGGAGGCCATCAAGCTCACCGAGGAGTTTGAGCTGGCTGTTATGAGCAAGGACGACCTCACCAGCAAGAGCGTCTATACGCTCGAGCACTGCTCGCGTTGCGGCAAGCCGTTTGCCCCGCACAAGGAGATCGACTACGCCAAGCGCCTGCTGCAAAAGGCCGGCGGCATGGAGGCCATCCAGGCTGCCCGTACCGTCGGTATGTGCCAGGAGTGCAAGCGCGAGCTCGACGCCCTGCGCGCCGCGTCGGCCGTCAAGACCGGTAACGCGCACGGCATGGCTGCCAACGTGACGCTTGCGTCCGGCGAGTCCCAGGCCCCCGGCATGGAGTATCTGGGCGGCCACGGCGTGAACCCGGAGTATATCGACCGCGAGCTCAACCCCGATGCGCCCGAGATCCCCGCCGGTCCGGCGCCGGTCGAGGGCATCATCATGGATTTTGAAACGAAGGAGGAGTAACCATGGCCGAACCCACGCTTTTGCCCGAGCGGCTCCAGTACCGCCCGACCAAGATCGAGCTCGACGAGAGCATCGAGAAGGCCAAGGCGACCCTTCTTAAGAAGATCAAGCGCTCGGTGTACGTCTACCGTGTCGACTGCGGCGGCTGCAACGGTTGCGAGATCGAGATCTTCGGTTCCATCACGCCCGTCTTCGACGTCGAGCGCTTTGGCATCAAGGTCGTGCCCTCGCCCCGTCACGCCGATGTGCTGCTGTACACCGGCGCCGTGACGCGTGCCATGCGCATGCCGGCCCTGCGCGCCTTTGAGGCCGCACCCGATCCCAAGATTGTGGTGTCCTATGGCGCGTGCGGCTGCACCGGCGGCATCTTCTACGACAACTACTGCGTCTGGGGCGGCACGGACAAGATTCTGCCGGTCGATGTCTACATCCCCGGCTGCCCGCCCAGCCCCGCGCAGACCATCTACGGCTTTGCCATGGCGCTCGGTCTGCTGGACCAAAAGCTCCATGCCGAGACCACGGTGGAGGCCGCCGGCGAGCAGGCCGATATCCTGCACCCCGGCGTGCCGTACAAGCTGCGTGTTGCCATCGAGCGCGAGGCTCGCGCCATGAGCGGCTACCGTTACGGCCGCGATTTGGCCAATGAGTTTATGGATACGCTCGAGGGCGCGCCCAAGGGCGATATCCGCGGTGCCATGGCGCTCCTCATCGACAAGCAAGATGATCCTCGCCGTGTTGAGGTCTACTCGGCGCTGCAGGATCTGGTGCTGGCCGGAGGTCGTTAGATGGAGCTCACGGACCGCTCTGGTTACTTTGCGGGCCCCGGCATGCTCGGCGGCTCTTTTGGCGATGCCTCGCGCGCAAGCGACGAGGCCGCCGAGGGCGTCGCCGACCCCTGCCTGGGGCGCGAGCCCGATCAGGTGGTCTTTTACGAGCTCACGCGTAAGTTTGTGGAGACCGAGGAAGACGTTCCCCAGGAGGCCTGCGACGTGCTGTACTACACGCTCGCCGTGGGCCACCACACCGGCGTGCTCGATTGCTTTGAGCCGCGCCTGTCGGTGCCGGTGGATGTGTTCTATACGCTTATCGATGCGTTGCCGGAGGGGGAGGCCAAAACTAAGTTTGAGGCCATCCGCTCCTTTGGCGAGTGCCAGCTCGACAAGGCGGCGGTGCCGTCGCTGCTGGAGGCCTGCGATACGCTGCTCGACGAGCGCGGTTTTCGCGGTTCTGCCAAGGCCGGCATCTCGGTGTTCGATGACGACTTTGGCCTGCATGCCCAGCAGGTCGCGTTCTTAATGAAGTTCCGCGATCTGGTTGAGCGCGTGCGCGATGTATCGGGCGTGTATCTGACGGGAAGGTTGCAGTAATGGGTCGCGTTGTGGATGGACGTGTGAACGGCGCCCCGTTTGCGGGTATCGTGCTCACGGCGGGAAGCGTGCTGCGTGCCGACGATGCCGCCGGCCCCGTGCTCTCCAAAAAGATGGAAGACGCGCCGCTTGCCGGTTGGTACACCATCGACGGCGGCCAGACGCCCGAGGACGACATCATCGAGATCAAGCGCGAGCGTCCGCCGCGTTTGGTTTTGGTCGATGCCGCCGACATGGCGCTACCCGTCGGCGCCATCCGCCTGCTCGACAAACGCGATGTGGCCCGCAAGTCGATGTTTACCACGCATTCGCTTCCCTTGTCGATTCTGATCGAAGAGATTGAGCAATCGTGCGAAGATATCGTCTTCATAGGGATCCAGCCGGGCGATACGGAGTTCTACAACCCCATGTCCCCGGAGGTCTTTGACGCCGTCGACGCCGTGTACGACGCCGTGGCCGCCAACGACTTTTCCCACTTTGTCCGCTTGGGGCAGGAGCTATAGCAGCACTTGCCTCTGCTGAATAGGAAAGAAGTGATTGACATGGCAGATTCCAAGGTAGAGTACCCCGCTCCCAATTGCCTGGCGCCCGCCGCGATCGAGGCTAAGACCGAGGCCGCCGGCGTGACCAAGGCTAACCTGCCGGTCTCAAAGGCCTTTGTCTTGGCAATGTTCGCCGGCGCGTTTATTGCCTTCGGTGGCCTGTTCTTTACGGTATTTTTGAGCGACAGCACGCTGGGCTGGGGTGCCCAGCGCGTCGTGGGCGGCCTGTGCTTTTGCCTGGGCCTGGTGCTGGTGCTGGTGTGCGGCGCCGAGTTGTTTACCGGTAATTCGCTTATGGTCTGCGCGTTCAAGAGCAATAAGATCACCCTTGTCCAGATGCTCAAGGCCTGGGTCGTCGTGTGGGTCGGCAATTTTGTCGGTGCTCTGTTCATCGTCTTTTTGGTGTACATGGCCGGCATCTATAAGCTCAACGGCGAGGCGGTCGCGAACTCCATGGTGAGTGTCGCCGCCGGCAAGGTGACGATCGACTGGGTGACGATCTTCTTCCGCGGCATCCTGTGCAACATCTTTGTGTGCCTTGCCGTGTGGATCGGTACCGCCGGCAAGACCGTGGTCGATAAGGTCGTGGGCATTCTGCTGCCCATCGCCGCCTTTGTGGCCTGCGGTTTTGAGCACTGTGTTGCCAACATGTACTTTTTGCCCATGGGTGCCGTGATGCACGCGTGCGGCTATGGTGCCGAGGTCGCCGGCGCCGATGCGCTCAACGTCGCGGGCATTGCGTTTAACCTGTCCGCCGCCACGCTGGGCAACATCGTGGGCGGTGCGGTTCTGGTCGCGCTCGGCTACTGGTTTATCTACGCCAAGAAGTCCGAGGCGTAAGGTACCGTCTGTATGACGTTGGGCCTCCCGCGGGGCGTTGCCGTGCGGGAGGCTTTTTGGGTCTAGGGCTCGTTGCCGGGCTGTTGGCCCGTTGTGTTTGACTGGTGAAAGGGGTAATCGAGATGGCATCTGCTGTGGAGTGTGACGGTCGCGCCGTGGTGACCACGTGCGGGGGATGCTATGCCGATTGCGCCTTTGCGGCACGCGTTGAGGACGGTCACGTGGTGGCCGAGTTGCCGGTGCCGGGGCACCCATGCGCGGCGCGTGCCCTGTGCGCTCGTGGACGCCATCGCCTGGCCCTGCCGTTTGACGAGCGCGACCGCATCGTGCACCCCATGCGCCGCCGCCAGGATGGATCGGGGTTTGATGCGATTACCTGGGACGAGGCGTTTGCTCAGATTGCCGAGCGTCTTTTGGGGATTGTTGACGAGTGCGGGCCTCGTGCGCTGGGCATGACGCTCGGCGTGCCCTCGTTCGACCGCTACTGGGCGTATCGCCTTATGCATGCGCTGGGCTCGCCCAACGTGTACGGTGCCGACGGCGCCTGCGAGGTAAGCCGTCTCACTGGTTGGGAGCATAGCCTGGGCTATAGTCCCGCCTCCGATTTGGCGCATACCGATTGCATCATGTACCTGGGGCGTTCCATCGTCGATTCGTCGACGATGGAGGCCGTTGAAGCGCTCAACGATGCCCGTCGCCGTGGGGCGAAGATTATCGTGGTCGACCCCCGGCGCAGCGGCTCGGCCACGCTTGCCGATCGCTGGCTCCGCGTGCGTCCCGGATGCGATCTGGCGTTGCTGCTGGGTATCGCACATGTGCTGGTAGCCGAGGGCCTGTACGATCACGAGTTTGTTGCCCGCTATACCACGGGCCTTGACGAGCTGGCGCAGGCGGCCAGTGCTTGGACGCCCGAGTGGGCCGAGTCGATGTGTGACGTGCCGGCCGCAGAGATTGTCGCCACGGCGCGCGACCTCGCTGCCGCCGCGCCTGCCGCTGTGGTGGATGCGGGCTTTCATGGTGGCATCGGTATCGCGTATGCCAACAGCACCCAGACCGCGCGCGCTATCTGCTTGGTCGATGTGCTGCTGGGCTGCATCGGACATGCGGGCGGTGCCCTCAACCCGCCCACGCCGCTCGTGTTGGGTGACCTCGATCCCGCACGCTTTGCGACGCCGCCGGTGCCGCGCGAGCCCAAGCTGGGGTCCGAGCGCTACCCGCTGGTCGATCCGGTGCGCGGCCTGTGTACGACCATCGGTCAGTCGATTCTTGCCGGCGATTTGCGTGGGCTCATCGTCTATGCCAGCAACCCCGGTGCGGGCTATGGCAATGCGCAGGCTTGGTTGGGGATTTTGCAGCAGCTCGACTTGCTCGTGACGATTGATATTCGCTGGTCCGAGACAGCGCGTGCTTCTGACTTCGTGCTGCCCGATGTGACGTATCTGGAGACCGACCGTGGCGTGGGAACGGTGACGGGCGTCAACGATACGCGTGTGTTCTACCGCAATGCCGCACTGCCCGTGCAGCATGACGACACGCGTCCCGGTCGGGAAATCTTTGCCGGTCTGGCACAGGCCTGTGGCGTGGGCGAGTGCTTCCGGTTTACGTCAGACGATCTGGCGGCTGCCCAGGTGGCGCCCTTTGGGATCGATCTGGATGAGCTCAAGGAGCGCGGTTGGGCCGACACGGGCGTCGCGCTGCCCTCGCGTACGGGCGAGCCGTCGATTCCCTTGAACGGCGGCAAGATTGCGCTGGCAAGCGCCGTGTGGGAGCGAGCCGGCATGGGTCGTGTGCCCGACTGGATCGCGCCCATGGTGGAGCCCGGCCCGGGGATGTTTCGCCTCATTAGCGGTAACCGTCCCTTTGAGTCGCACACCTCGCGCAGGCTTGCGGCGGTCGGCGCTGCCGAGGTTGGATCGGATCTGGATGCCGTGCAGATGAATGCCGATGCTGCTGCGCGCATGGGCATCGCCGACGGCGAAATCGTCGACCTCGTGAGCGATATGGGCCGCGACCGCGTACGCGTGGAGACGACGCCGTATCTGCATCCGGCGTGCATCTTTACGTCGGCTGCTCCCGGTGGGCGTTCCTTTGGCACCGGCGCGGATGGCGCCCAAGCGCTCGGCGTTGGCCCACTCGACCATACGCCGCTGCACTGGGATCCCATTACGGGCGCCGCACTCACCCAGGAAAACGCCGTTCGCGTGGAAAAGACTGTCGTGCGCGGGGATAATGACGAGTAATTGACTCAGCTGATGTATTCGGCTGATCCACGTTTCTTTTGAAAGGCCGCACATGAGCGATAGCCAGAACATGTCCGATGAGGTGCGCGTCCACCTGCGCGCCATTCCTTCCGTCAACGAGCTGCTTGCCGAGTGGCCGGTGGTGAAGGCGGCGGGGGAGACCTGCGACGCGGTGGTGCATGCTGCCGTCACAGCCGAGCTCGACGAGGAGCGTGCCGCCATTCGCACCGGTGCTGCCCCGCGCTCTAAGCGCGAGCTGGCATCGGCCATTGAATTTCGCGCGCATCGCTCCGCGCTGCCGAGCCTGCGCCCAGCGGTTAATGCCACGGGTGTGGTCATCCATACCAACTTGGGTCGAGCCCCGCTCGCGGAGTCGGCCGCCAAAGCCGTGGCCGAGGTTGCGCGCGGGTATAGCACGCTCGAGTACAGCGTCGACACCTGCTCGCGCGGGTCGCGCAAGGAGCACGCCGCGCAACTGATCCGCTCGCTCACCGGTGCCGAGGATGCGCTGGTTGTCAACAACAATGCCGCCGCGGTGCTGCTGGTGCTGGCGACTCATGCCGCGGGCAAAGAGGTCATCGTCAGCCGCGGCGAGCTGGTCGAGATCGGCGGCAGCTTCCGTATCCCCGATGTTATGGAGGCCTCGGGTGCCAAGCTCGTCGAGGTCGGGGCCACCAACCGCACGCACCTGTCGGACTACGAGCGCGCCATTACGCCCGATGCGGCGATGATCCTTAAGGTCCATCCTTCCAACTATCGCATCGAGGGTTTTCACGAGGAGGTGGGTTCTCGGGAGCTTGCCGCTCTAGCCCATGAGCATGGCCTGCTGTTCTATGAGGACCAGGGGTCGGGCGCGCTCCTGTCCGATGACATCCTGGTGCGCGGCGGCGAGGAGCCCACGCCGGCTTCGGTCGCGGCGGGGCTCGATCTGGTGTCGTGCTCGGGCGATAAGCTGCTCGGTGCCGCACAGGCGGGCATTATCATGGGCCGTCGCGATCTGGTCCAGGCTTGCGGGTCACATCCGCTTATGCGCGCCCTGCGCCCGGGCAAGTTGGCGCTTGCGGCGCTCGAGGCCACACTGCGTATCTACATGGACGGTGCCGACGTGGCCCATCGTGATATTCCAGTGCTCAGCATGCTCACGCTGCCGCAGGCTCATCTGGAGCGTCGTGCCCGCAAGCTGCGCGATCGTATGGTTGGTGGGCTCGATAAGGCGGGTTGCCCATGCGCCGTTCAGGTGGAGATCGTCGAGGAATCGTCGACCCCCGGTGGCGGCTCGCTGCCTACCGTGGAGCTGCCCACGATGTGCGTGGCCGTCTGCCCGGTCGACGGGCGCCTGTCCGTCGACGCGCTCAAGCGCTCGCTCGTCCAAGACTTCGATACGCCGGTCATCACGCGCGCCTCGCACGATCGCATTCTGTTTGATGTGCGCACGCTCGTGGGCGACCGCGATATCGAGACGGCGGCATCGACGCTCGTTGCGTGCGTTGAGAAGGCGATTGCTCGATGAGTGAGGTTCAAGCGCTGGTGGAGTGTCCCGTTATCGTTGGCACGGCGGGTCACGTCGACCACGGTAAGTCGGCACTGATCGAGGCGCTGACCGGCAAGAATCCTGACCGTCTAGAGGTTGAGCGCCGTCGCGGTATGACCGTGGAGCTGGGCTTTGGCGAGCTGGCGCTGCCGAGTGGCAAGATCGTCGGCCTGGTCGACGTGCCGGGCCACGCGCATTACTTGCGCGCCATGGTGCAGGGTGCTACGGGTATCGACGTGGCCGTGCTGGTGGTTTCGGCCGTCGAGGGCGTGATGCCGCAGACCTGCGAGCACGTGCATGTGCTGGAGCTGCTGGGCGTTACGCATATGGTGGTCGCGCTGACGATGTGCGATCTGGCCGATAGCGAAATGATTGAGTTGGCCGAGCTCGACGTGGACGATTTTCTTTCGGATACCGTGTTCGCTGACGCGCCGATGGTGTCGGTGTCGTCCAAGACCGGCGCGGGGATCGATGACCTGCTGGCTGCGCTCGATGAGCAGGTTGCCGCTTGCTGGGATGCCTGCCGTACCCGTGCCGAGCTCACCGATGGCACACCGCGTCTGCCCATCGACCGCTGCTTTACGATCAAGGGCGCCGGTACCGTCGTGACGGGGACGCTGCACGATGCGCCGGTTGCGGTGGGCGACGAGCTGATGGCTTTGCCGTCGCGTACGGTCTGTCGCGTGCGCGGGGTTCAGGTCCATGGCGATACGCAGCGCGCGCTGCCTGGACAGCGCGTGGCGCTCAACCTGGTTGGCGACGGCGTCGCGGCGCTTGACCGCGGCGAGATGCTCGGCGTGGAGGGCCGTTTTGGTCAGACGTTGCGCTTTATGATGGCGTTTACGTATTTGGGTCGCGAGGGAGCCAAACCGCGTGTGCTTGAATCGGGTGCGCGCGTGCATGTGATGGCTGGCACGGCCGAAGCCGTCGGCCGCATCATGCTCATGGAGGGCGAGGCCCCCATGGCGGTGGGTGAGACCCGTATTGTTCAGGTGCGCTTGGAAAACTCGCTGCCGTTACGTGCCGGAGACCATGCCGTGGTGCTGTCCTATTCGCCTGTGACGCTTATTGGCGGCGGGCGCGTGTTGCTTTCCCGCTGCCGTCGCTCGCGCGAGCTTGCTGAAGGGGAGCGTGCGCTGTATGCGGCGCTTGAGGCTGGCGATGCCGTCGCTGGTGTGGACGCGTGGCTGGCGCTGCAGGCGTTGCCAGTCGTGGTCGCCGACGTTGCCGCGGCGCTGGATCTTGTTTCCGGTGAGGCCGATGCCGCGCTGAACGAGTTGGTAGCGCGAGGTGTTGTTTGCGAGCTTGCCGGCTCGGACGCCACGCTGTATGCGAATGCCGCCGTGCTCGACGCCGCGATGGATGCCCTGGCGTCGACCCTGACCGCCATGCACGCGGCGGCTCCCAAGGAGACGGGCTTCACGCCTGGCGCCGTCGCCCATGCTGCGTGGCCTGCCGCAGATGAAGGTGTTGCCGCGGCTCTGATTGCCGAGGGCTGTTCGCGTGGCGTGTGCGCCGCCGAGGGCGCCGAGGTATTCGATCCACACTCGGCCGCCGCAGCCGCACGCGTGGTGCACGAGGCCTGCGACCGCATTGTGGCGCTGCTCGATGGGGCCGGCCTCGATGCACTGACGCTGCCCGAGGTGGGTGAGCGACTGCAGCTCGACCGCGACATCATGACGCGAGCCCTGCGCGAGCTTTCGCTTAGCCGCTCCATCGTGAAGGTTGAGCGCGATGTTGCCCTGTCCGCCGCCGTGGAGACGCATGCGCGCGAGCTTGTCGCCGCCGCTATCGAGGCTGCCGGCGGCGCTGCCACCACGAGCGCGCTGCGCGAGGCCCTGGGCGTGTCGCGCAAACGGGCCATCAGTATCTTGGAGCACCTGGATGCCGTGCGCTTTACGGTGCTCGACAAGGAGGCTGGCGGCCTGAGGTCCCTGCGCTAGGGGCCTCCGCAAAACTGTTCGCCAGGAAACCGGGGTAGTCTTTTTGGGACGGGGCTTTTTTAGCTACCCTATGTCAAATATGTCTTAAGCTTTGAGGGCTCCGGATGGGGCAGCTAAAAAAGCCCCGTCCCAAAAAGACTACCCTGCTAGTTTGGTAAAATAGCGCAGCACTTGGGAACGGATGGGCTCCGGTGGGCTCCGCGGTCCTCAAAACCGTTGCGAGGCGTGCAAAACGTCTTGGATGTGTTCGATTCACATACGTTCCCGCCATACGTTGCCAGCGCTTTTGTGCTCGCGGTCTTGCTGCGTGCCGCAAAGGCGCTGTTTTGTTTTTTGCATGGGTTTGCCGTGTCGCTCGCTTTATCGGCGACGGTATTTGGCTTCGTGTGTCGTGTTTTGAGCATGCCGATGGGGGTGGTTTGCCGTATGACTACCGTAAGACGGGCCGATCTTTCTTGCGTCGTTCAGGCGGGCGGGATGTCCTCGCGCATGGGCCGTGACAAGGCACGGATGTTGTTTTGCGGCGAGCCCTTGATCGAGCGCGTGCTGTGCCGCCTGGCTCAGGTTGCCGGCGAGCTGGTCGTGACGACGTCGCGCCCTTGCGAACTTGCCTACCTTGAGGAGCTTATGTTTGATGGCCTGCGTCCCCGCGTGGTGATGGACGTCGACGGCCCCGCTGGTGCCATGCGCGGCATCGCGAGCTCGTTGGCCGCGGCCCGGTTGCCACTCGTGGCGATCGTCGCCTGCGATATGCCGTTTGTCTCGTCGGAACTCGTCGGCGCACTTGCCGATCGTGTCGAGGCCGAGGCGCTCGACGTGTGCGTGCCGCGCGAGGAGCGGGGGATTGAGCCGCTGTGCGCCGTCTGGCGCCGTGACGCGTGTGTGTCGGCTGCCCAAGAGCTGCTCGCCTGCGACCGCCAGCGCATTCGCTGTCTGATCGATCGCGTTCAGGCTGGTTATATGGATGAGTCGCAGATCGTTAAGGCCGCGGGCTCGACGCTCTGCTTCGAGAACGTCAACACGCCCGAGGAGTTTGCGGCGGCCGAGTTACTCGCCTAGACGATTGGAGTTGCCATGTCTCACGATATTTGTCCCGACACGGGAGAGCCCTGCACTTGCGACGGGTCCGAACCCTGTACCTGCGGTTGCGGTGGCTGTGGACATACTGCGGAAGAGGAAGCGGCCGCCGCGGCGTATCGTGAGGCACACCGCGAAGGCTCGTCCGGTGATGCTCTCGACCACGAACGCAAGATCATCGTGTCGTTCGACAGCACCTTCGATGTGATGGAATGCGAGCAGCTGTGCCTTGCCGCCGGTGTGCCCGGGCGCATCATGCCGTTGCCGGGCTCCATTACCGCCGGCTGTGGGCTTTGCTGGGTCATGCCGTTCTCCGGCGATGCCCTCGCCGCCTTCCGCGCTGCCACCGAAGGCCGCATAACCCCCGCCGACTACCATCAGCTCGTCCTCTAGCCACCAACACCGCCACAAAGGTGCCTGTCACCAATGTGGTGGGTTTGGAGTTTGTGGACGAAACAGCTTCGAAACACGCGATTTGTTTGTCGTGTGCTTAAAAACGCTTCTACCTGCATCGTAATCAAAACGAAACATCTGCTTGTCGGCTTATGCGAAACTTTGCTGCAACATTGCGATATGATCCATACTCGATAAAGCTCGCGGTGCCTGGGGTGCCGCGGCCGACACTTTTCGTTTCCCATCATTGGAGGAAGCATGAGCTATACGCAGAAAGTTCTCGAAGAGCTCAAGGCCCGCTATCCTGAGCAGCCTGAGTTCATCCAGGCCGCGACCGAGATTCTCGGCACCATCCAGCCGGCGCTCGACGCCCACCCCGAGTACGAGGAGGCAGCCCTTTTGGAGCGCCTCGTCGAGCCCGAGCGTATCGTTATGTTCCGTGTCCCCTGGGTCGACGACCAGGGCAAGGTCCAGGTCAACCGTGGCTACCGTGTCGAGTTCAACTCTGCCATTGGACCTTACAAGGGCGGCCTGCGCTTTAACCCCACGGTCACCCTGGGCATGCTCAAGTTCCTGGGCCTGGAGCAGATCCTCAAGAACAGCCTGACCACCCTTCCCATGGGCGGCGGCAAGGGCGGCTCCGACTTTGACCCCAAGGGCAAGTCCAACAACGAGATCATGCACTTCTGCCAGTCCTTCATGACCGAGCTTTATCGCCACATTGGCCCCAACACCGACGTTCCCGCCGGCGACCTGGGCGTTGGCGGCCGCGAGGTTGCCTACATGTTCGGTCAGTACAAGCGCCTGACCAACGAGTGGACCGGCGTCCTTACCGGCAAGGGCCTTTCCTTTGGCGGCTCGCTCGCCCGTACCGAGGCCACCGGCTACGGTCTGGTCTACTTTGTGGACGAGTACCTCAAGAGCCGCGGTGACTCCTTCGAGGGCAAGAACGTCGTCGTTCACGGTTCCGGTAACGTCGCTATCTACGCGGTCCAGAAGGTCGCTCAGCTCGGCGGCAAGGTCCTCGCCTGCTCCGATACCCACGGCTGGGTCGAGGATCCCGACGGCATCGACTACACCATGCTCGAGCATGTCTACAACAAGAAGCGCTCCGGCCACGACAAGGGCGTCACGCTCGCCATGTATGTTGACGAGAAGCCCAACGCCGTGTGGCACGAGGGCGACGGCCGCGGTGTCTGGCAGCTGCCCTGCGACATCGCGCTGCCCTGCGCTCGCGAGAACACGCTGCTGCTCGAGGACGCCCAGGCGCTCGTCGCTAACGGCTGCAAGGTGGTCGGCGAGGGCGCGAACATGCCCACGACCATCGAGGCCACGACTTACTTCCAGGAGAACGGCGTCGCCTTTATGCCCGGTAAGGCTGCCAACGCCGGTGGCGTGCTCGTGTCCGGCCTGGAGATGAGCCAGAATGCCGAGCACCTGTCCTGGACCTTCGAGGAGGTCGATGGCAAGCTCGAGCAGCTCATGCGCGGCATGTTCCACAACGTGGACGACACTGCCAAGGAGTACGGCGAGGAGGGCAACTTTGTCATGGGCGCCAACATCGCCGGCTTCCTGAAGGTCGCCGACGCCATGCTCGCCCAGGGCGTCTGCTAAATCTTCGCTCGATATAGCCCATCGCGGCATCAGCTGATGCGCCTAAGGCTCCCGACCATATCGGCCGGGAGCCTTTTTGATCCTTTGAGGATGGAGAATAACGTGCCATTTCTCTCGGCTCGGCACCGCCCTTAACTTGCGGTGAAATAGTTCCTGTTGGGGCTTCTGGGCCATAAAACAGGAACTATTTCACCGCAAGTTATGGATGGGAGGGAGGTTTTTGTGCTGTGGAAGGTCGCGGCCCCTCGTTTGGTACACTTAAACGTACTGGACAAGTGAAGAGATGGGGGAGAACGTGCTCAAGTTCGGTACCTACGTCCGTGTTGGAAACGCGGCCGAAGCCTATGAGCTCTTGCAGAAAAACCGCAACAACAAGATTGTGGGCGGTGGCATCTGGATGCGTCTGGGTTCGCGTCGTGTGGCGACGGCGATTGACCTTTCGGCCTGCGGACTCGATCAGATCGAGGAGACCGAGACCGAGTTTCGCGTCGGTGCCATGTGCACCCTGCGCCAGCTCGAGCGTCATGTCGGGCTCAACGCGCTTGTCAACCATGTCTTTGAGTTCGCCGTCCACGACATCGTGGGCGTTCAGCTGCGCAACACCGCCACGGTGGGCGGCAGCATCTACGGCCGCTTTGGCTTCTCGGACGTGCTCTCGGCGTTTCTGGCGCTGGACTCTTATGTTGAGTTGACGGGCGCCGGCCGCGTGCCGCTCGCCGAGTTCGTGCGGATGGGCTACGTGCGCGACGTGATCGAGCACGTCGTGGTCGTTAAGCACGACTACCGCGCGAGCTATGAGGCCGTGCGAAAGGCCGCGACCGACTTCCCCTCGCTCAATGTCACCGCCGCCTGGTGGGACAACGGCTGGCATGTCACCGTGGGCGCCCGTCCGCTGCGCACGACCTTGCTGCAGGGCGAGGCGTGCGGCCTGGTGAACGAGCGGCCTTCCGAGGACGAACTGTGTGCCCTAGCAGCGTCCGTACGCGCGCTGAGCTACGGCACTAACCTGTGGGGCTCGGCCGACTACCGCCGTCGCATCTCGGCGCCGCTTGCCGTGCAGGCCGTGCGTCGCGCCGCCGGCATCGAGCTTTCGGCCGCGCTTGCCCGCGAGCTCGAGGGCGTGCAGACACCTCAGTTTGCCACGGACGAGTATTCCTGCCGCCGCGTGCCCGGCGTCGATTCTAGCGAGGTGCGCTAATGGCTGTCAAACTCATCGATCTTTCCTTTACGCTCAACGGCCGCAAGGTCAAGGTTCAGATTGCCCCCGACACCATGCTCTTTGCGCTGCTGCGCGAGCAGGGTTGCGCGTCGGTGCGCTGCGCCTGCGAGACCACCAACTGCGGCCTGTGCACGGTGTGGTTCGACGGCGACCCGGTGCTGAGCTGCTCGGTTCCCGCCGCCCGTGTTGAGGGACACACCATCACCACGCTCGAGGGCCTCAAGGCCGAGTCCGAGGCGCTTGCCCGCGCTATGGCTGCCGAAGGCGCCGAGCAGTGCGGTTTTTGCGCCCCCGGCCTCATCATGAACGTGCTGGCGCTCGCCCGCGCCGCCAAGGAGGACCCGAGCCTCGTCGCCACGCGCGAGGAGCTCTCGCGCCAGCTCGCCGGCAACCTCTGCCGTTGCAGTGGCTACGAGGGCCAGCTGCGCGCCATCGTGCGCTTCCTCAACGAGTCCGGCGTGCAGGTTGGCTTTGAGATGCCCGAGCTGCCGGTCAACGACACCAGCTGCGATGGCGTCACCTACAAGCAAATCACCCACAAGCAGCCCAAGAAGGATTCGAAGGCCCTGCTCGAGGGTCGTCCGGTCTACACCGGCGATATGGTGCCCGCCGGCGCGCTCATCGTCAAACTCAAGCGCAGCCCGTATGCTCGCGCTAAGATTCGCTCTATCGACACCTCGCGCGCCCTGAAGGTTCCCGGCGTTGTGGGCGTCTACACCTACGAGGACGTGCCCAAGCGTCGCTTTACCATCGCTGGCCAGAGCTATCCGCAGCCGAGTCCCTACGACCGCCTGATCCTCGAGAACCTCGTGCGCTACCAAAACGAGGAGGTGGCGATCGTCGCCGCCGAGACCGAGGAGGCCGCCGATAAGGCACTCAAGCTCATCAAGGTCGACTACGAGGTGCTCGAGCCGCTGCTCGACTTTACCCAGGCGCTCGATAACGACATCGTGGTCCACCCCGAGGACGACGTGACCTTTATGTTCCCGCAGGGCGGCGATGTCCCGCGCAACCTGGTGTGCAGCGGTACCAGCGATTATGGTGACCTGGACGAGGCCTTCGCCCAGAGCGACATCGTCTTTGAGCGCACCTACACCAGCCAGGCCACGCAGACCGCGCCCATGGAGACCTTCCGTGCCTTCGCGACGACCGACGCGTTCGGCCGCATCTCGGTGACCACCTCTACGCAGGTGCCCTTCCACGTGCGCCGCATGGTCGCGCAGTCGCTCGACATTCCGCAGTCGCAGGTGCAGGTCATTAAGCCGCGCATCGGTGGCGGCTTTGGCTCTAAGCAGACGGGCTGCTGCGAGATCTTCGTGGCGTTCGTGACCCAGCAGACCGGCCGTCCGAGCTACTGCTGCTACACCCGCGAGGAGACCATCACCGCGGGCAACTCGCGCCACCAGATGCGGATGACCGTCAAGCTGGGCGCCATGAACGACGGCACCATCACGGCCATCGATCTGCATACGCTGTCCAACGCCGGCGCATACGGCGAGCACGCCACCACGACGATCGGCCTCTCGGGGCACAAGAGCCTGCCCATTTACAACCACGTGAAGGCGAGCCGCTTTAGGTGGGACGCCGTCTACACCAACACCAACCGCGGCGGCGCGTATCGCGGCTACGGTGCCACCCAGGGCCAGTTTGCCGTGGAGAGCGCTGTCAACGAACTCGCCGACATGCTGCACATGGACCCCGCCGACCTGCGCCTTAAGAACATCGTGCGCGAGGGCGAGACCATGCCGCAGTACTACAACGAGAAGCTCAACGCCTGCGCGCTCGACCGCTGCCTGCTGCGCGCGATGGACATGATCGGCTGGCGCGACAAGCCGCTGGCCGTGGACCTGGGCGACCGCGTGCGCGCCCTGGGCTGTGCGCTCACCATGCAGGGCTCGGGCATCTCCAATGTGGATATCGCCGGCATCGACATGCGCCTGGAAGAGGATGGTTTCATTACCATCGGCACCGGCGCCACCGATAACGGCATGGGCGTCGACACAATCCTGGCGCAGATTGCCGCCGAGGAGCTGGGCGTTGAGAGCTCGCTCATTGTGGTGCGCGGCGTGGACACCGACGTGTCGCCGTTCGACGCTGGCTCGTACGCGAGCTCCGGTACCTACGTGACGGGCCTTGCCGCCAAGAACGCCGCGGCCGAGCTGCGCGAGAAGATTTGCGCCAAGGCCGCCCAGATGTGGGACGTTGACGCCGCCGACGTGGTCTTCGACGGCCAGTACGTGCGCCTGTCCGACGAGCGCGCCGCACGCGAGCGCGGTCGCTACCTTACGCTGCGCGACTTCGCCAACCTGTGTGTCAAGAACATAGAGGGTGGCGACGCGCTGACCTCGCACGCCTCTGCCTGCCTGCCCGTTTCACCTCCGCCGTTTATGGCCGGCATTGCCGAGGTCGAGGTCGACAAGGCCACCGGCAAGGTGACCGTGGTGGACTACGCGGCGGCTGTGGACTGCGGCACCGTGATCAACGAGGCGCTCGCGCGCGTCCAGGCCGAGGGCGGCATTGCCCAAGGTATCGGCCACGCGCTCTACGAGATTGTCGAGCACGATGACCGCGGCCGCCTGCGCACCGGCAACTTTATGAGCTACAAGCTGCCCACGCGCCTGGATATCGGCAGCATTCGCGTGGCCTTTGAGCCGAGCTACGAGCCGACGGGTCCGTTTGGTGCCAAGTCGATCGGCGAGGTCGTTATCAACACGCCGCTCGCCGCCGTGGCCTCGGCCGTCGCGCACGCCACCGGCCACCAGGTTCGCTCGCTGCCGATCACGCCGGAGAAAGCGCTGCTGGGGGAGTAGGCGAGGCGCGGCTGTCGCCGCTCTTTGACAAGCCCGGAGAAACTGCAGCCCACTTTTCGACCGAATTGTGGGCTGCAGGGTAGCTAATTTGGGACGGGGCTTTTTTAGCTACCCCGCTTGTGGGGGTAGCTAAAAAAGCCCCGTCCCAAATTAGCTACCCTGTTCCGCTGTAACTCGTGGTGAGGTCGTGAGCTAAAAACGCGTGCGTGCGCTTGTCGTTCGTATCTGCTATCATTCCTAGTCTGTGCGCTCATGCGGGCGTGGCGGAATTGGTAGACGCGCCAGATTTAGGTTCTGGTGGGATTCCCGTGAAGGTTCGAGTCCTTTCGCCCGCACCATCGCACCTGCGTCGGCTCCCGCCGTCGCGACTCTTTGTTGCATAAAGGTACCAGCACCTCAGATAAGCTGGGCAGTATGAGGAGGAACGTGTTGAACATCACCGCTTCTGACGTCAAGGACGCCAAGCTCACCGCTACGGTCACCATCCCGGCCGCCGACGTCGACGCCGCGATCAAGAAGGCCTACAAGGACACCGCCAAGAAGTACCGCTTCCCGGGCTTCCGCGCCGGCAAGGCTCCCCGTCCGGTCATCGACTCCGCCCTGGGCGCCGAGGCGACCCTCGCTCAGGCCACCAATGACCTGATCGCCGCCAACGAGCCCGCCGTCCTCAACGAGTTGGACATCGTCCCCACCAAGAACGGTGACTACAAGGAGCTCGACCTCGCCAAGGATCACGAGGACTACACCTATACCGTCGAGTTCTCCCTGCGTCCCGCCGCTGAGCTCTCCTCCTACGACGCCGTCGAGATCGAGATGCCTCCCGCTGAGGTCACCGAGTCCGAGATCAACAACCAGGTCGAGATGCTCCTCAACTACCGCGCTACCTTCGAGGACGTCGAGGGCCGCGCCGTCGAGGCTGACGACTATGTGACCGTCGACCTCAAGGCCGTCGAGAACGCCGACAACTTCGCCGCCGAGGGCCGCATGCTCATCGCCGGCAGCGACAGCAACCCCGCCGAGCTCAACGAGGCCCTGATCGGCGCCAACGTTGACGACGTCAAGACCGTCACCTGGACCGACGAGGTCGAGGAGGGCGAGGAGGCCGAGACTCACACCGTCGAGGTCACCGTCAAGGGCATCAAGGTCCGCAACACCCCCGAGCTCACCGACGAGCTCGTCAAGTCCGACTTTGGCTTCGACAGCATCGACGCCATGCGCGACGCCATCAAGCTCGAGATCGAGCAGGACAAGGCTTCCCGCCTGCCGGCCGAGAAGGAGAACCGTTGCGTTTCCGCTCTCGCCGAGCGTCTGCAGCTCGACGAGATGGACGCCGACTACGAACAGTCCGTCTTTGAGGAGCTCGGCCAGAACTTCCTGTCTAACCTTTCTGCTCGCGGCATGACGCTGGACACCTGGCTGCCCGCTTCCGGCCTGACCATGGAGCAGTTCGTCGGCGACCTGCACAAGCAGGCCAATGACGTTGCCCGTGAGTCCCTGGCGCTCGACGCTCTCGCCCGCGAGCTCAAGATCGAGGTCACCGAGGACGACATCAACGCTGAGTTCGAGAAGGCCGGCGTCAAGGACGTCGAGGCTTCCAAGGCCGAGTTCATTGCCGATGGCCGCATGCCTGCCGTCCGTGAGTCCATCCGTCGCTCCAAGGCCGTCGATCACCTGGTCGAGAACGCCAAGGTGACCGAGGTCGACGAGACCGCCAAGGACGCTGAGTAATTCTCGCCGCCTTTCCCGCGAGCGCATGGATGCGCCCATGATGGGGTAAAGTTATAAGCCGGTTATCCGGTTGCTTCGTACGGTGCCAGCTAATGCATAGCATGCGGGCACCGTACGTTTGTCTAGAACCTCTATTGGTCCGTAAGAGAAATGGAGATGCGTATGATCGCTAAGTTCGATTCCGCCCTCGTGCCATACGTTATCGAGCAGACGCCGCGCGGCGAGCGCAGCTACGACATCTATTCGCGCCTGCTCAACGACCGCATCATCTTCCTGGGCGAGGAGATTAACTCTGTCAGCGCCAACCTGGTCGTTGCCCAGCTGCTGCATCTTGAGAGCCAGGATGCCGAGAAGGATATCTCGCTCTACATCAATTCGCCCGGCGGCGAGGTCTACTCCGGTCTGGCGATTCTGGACACCATGAACTTTATTAAGCCGCAGGTTTCCACCATCTGTGTCGGTATGGCCGCGTCTATGGCCGCCGTGCTGCTTTCGGCCGGCGCCAAGGGCAAGCGCTTCTGCCTGCCGCACTCCAAGGTCATGATTCACCAGCCCAGCGGCGGTGCCCAGGGCCAGCAGACCGAGATCGAAATCGTGGCAGAGGAGATTAAGAAGACCCGTCGCGAGCTCAACCAGATCCTGTCCGACGCTTCGGGCAAGCCCATCGAGAAAGTCGAGGCCGATACCGAGCGCGACAACTACCTGACCGCTGCCGAGGCCCTCGACTACGGCCTGATCGACCGTATCGTCACCTCGCGCGATCTCGTCGCGAAGGACGCCTAGGATGGCAGGTAACATGCAGGACAACTTCGACGAGAACGGCGACCCCATCCGCTGCTCCTTCTGCGGAAAAGAGCAGGGACAGGTTCGTCGCCTCGTAAAGGGTCCGACTAACATCTTTATCTGTGACGAGTGCGTCGCCGCGTGCTCCGAGATTCTTGAGGAGTCGCTGGCTTCGGACTTTATGGACGCCGCCCGCAGCGGCAATCTGCCGGGTTTCCTCAACGATCACGGCCAGGATGTGTCCCAGCCCGCCGTTGATCCCGAGGCCGGGGGCTTTGAGCTCGAAGACGACCGTCAGGTCATCACGCACGTGCCGACGCCGCACGAGATCTATGACGAGCTTTCGGCCTATGTTATGGGCCAGGAGGACGCCAAGCGCGCCATGTCGGTGGCCGTGTACAACCACTACCGTCGCGTGATCGAGGGCGGTGCCGCGGTTTCCGCCTTAGACGAGGCATCGGGCATGGACGCCCAGTTTGATGACGATATGGACGAGGTGGAGCTCGCCAAGTCCAATATTTTGCTGCTCGGCCCCACCGGTACCGGTAAGACGTTGCTGGCCCAGACGCTCGCGCGCATCCTCGAGGTGCCGTTTGCCATTGCCGACGCCACCGCGCTCACCGAGGCCGGCTACGTGGGCGAGGACGTGGAGAACATCCTGCTCAAGCTCATCAACGCCGCCGATGGCGATATCGAGCGCGCTCAGGTGGGCATCATCTATGTGGACGAGATCGACAAGATCGCCCGCAAGGCCGAGAATCTCTCCATCACCCGCGATGTTTCGGGCGAGGGCGTTCAGCAGGCACTGCTTAAGATCCTTGAGGGCACGGTGGCCAGCGTTCCGCCCACCGGCGGCCGCAAGCATCCCCAGCAGGAGCTGCTGCAGATCGACACGACCAACATCCTGTTTATCTGCGGTGGCGCCTTTGTGGGTCTGGACAAGATCATCGCCGACCGCGTGGGCAACAAGGGCGTGGGCTTTAACTCCGAGATTGCCGGCCCCACTTCGGTCGACGAGAACGACCTGCTGCGTCAGGTGCTTCCTCAGGACCTCAACGCCTTTGGCATGATCCCCGAGTTCGTGGGCCGTACGCCCGTTGTCACCCAGACACAGGCGCTTGACGAGGACGACCTGGTGTCGATTCTGACCGAGCCCAAGAACGCCGTGGTTCGCCAGTACCGCAAGATGTTCCAGCTTGAGGACGTCGATCTTGAGTTTGATGACGCCGCCCTGCACGAGATCGCCCGCATGGCGCTCGCTCGCAAGACCGGCGCCCGCGGCCTGCGCGCCATCTGCGAGGACGTGCTGCAGCAGACGATGTTCGACCTCCCCAGCGAGGAGGGCGTCGAGCGTGTCGTCGTAACCGAAGCCTCCGTCAAGGGCGAAGAGCAGCCCCAACGCATCTACGGCTAACCTGCCAAAAAGGGACAGGTTTATTTTGGCAGGTTTTATCAGGGAGAATGACGTTTGCCCATATAAAACCGTCCAAAATAAACCTGTCCCTAAATGGTAGGTTTTACAAAAATGCGATGTTGAATAGCCTCCGACCACCCGCGGTCGGAGGCTATTTTATATATACGCAATAACCCCAACTACCTGTGTTATTCTGTGTGTTTGTTTAAGCCTCAGCGAAGTCATTCAGACTGAAGTAATCGATACCTAAGGGGAGGAATGCAGACCCTAGCGGGCCTACATTCCTCCCCGATGGGCAAGGGAGAGATATATGGAAGAAATGCCCAAGAACTACGATCCGTCGACCAACGAGCCGGCGATCCTGCAGAAGTGGCTCGACGGCGGCTACTACAAGCGCCGCGAGGGTGTGGGCGACTGCACCGTCACCATTCCGCCTCCCAATGTGACCGGCAAGCTCCACATGGGCCACGCCACCGATGACTCCATCCAGGACGCCATCATTCGTATGGCCCGCATGCGCGGCAAGTCCACGCGCTGGGTGCTGGGCACCGACCATGCCGGTATCGCCACGCAGACCAAGGTCGACAAGAAGCTCAAAAGCGAGGGCATCAGCCGCCTGGAGATCGGTCGCGACAAGTTTGTCGACGCCTGCTGGGACTGGACCCACGAGTACGGCGGCATCATCGTCGAGCAGATTAAGCGCATGGGCTGCTCCGTCGACTTCGACAACGAGCGCTTCACCATGGACGAGGACTATGCCCAGGCCGTGCGCAAGGTCTTCTGCGACTGGTACCACGACGGCCTGATCTATCGCGGCAAGCGCATCGTCAACTGGTGCCCCAACTGCACTACCGCTATCTCGGACGACGAGGCCGAGTACAAGGACGAGAAGGGCCACCTGTGGCACCTGCGCTACCCGCTGACCGAGCCGGTTAACGGCCAGGACTACATCGTCGTCGCCACCACGCGCCCCGAGACCATGCTCGGCGACACGGGCGTCGCCGTCTCTCCGAAGGATCCCGAGAAGGCCGCCTTTGTGGGTAAGACCGTCATGCTGCCGATCGTCAACCGTGAGATTCCCATCTTCTCCGATTACCACGTCGACGCCAACTTTGGCTCCGGCTTCGTTAAGGTCACCCCGGCCCACGACCCCAACGATTACGCCATGGGTCAGGCTCACGACCTGCCGCAGATCAACATCTTCGACGAGCACGCGGTGGTCGTCGAGGGCTACGGCGAGTTCACCGGCATGATCCGCGACGAGTGCCGCGAGGCCGTCATCAAGTGGTTCGACGAGCACGGCCTGCTCGATCACGTCGAGGACCTCGATCACTCCGTCATGCACTGCTATCGTTGCGACTCTGCGCTGGAGCCGTGGCTGTCCGAGCAGTGGTTCGTCGCCGTCGACAAGCTCAAGGGGCCGGCGCTCGACGCCGTCAACTCCGGCAAGGTCACCTTCCACCCCGCGCGCTGGACGCAGACCTACACCACTTGGATGGAGAATCTTAAGGACTGGTGCATCAGCCGCCAGCTGTGGTGGGGCCACCGCATTCCCGTGTTCTACTGCGAGGACTGCGGCTGGGAGGACGCCCTCACCGAGGACACCGACGTGTGTCCCAAGTGTGGCGGCCATCACGTGCATCAGGACGAGAACGTGCTGGACACCTGGTTCAGCTCGCAGCTTTGGACCTTCGCCACGCAGGGCTGGCCGCAAAAGCCCGAGCTGCTCGAGGGCCATCACCCCACGACGGCGCTGGTCACCGCGCGCGACATCATCGCGCTGTGGGTCGCCCGCATGGTCATGAGCTCGCTGTATTTCCTGGACGAGGTGCCGTTTAAGGACGTCGTCATCTATCCGACGATCCTTGCCAAGGACGGCAGCCGCATGTCCAAGTCCAAGGGCAACGGCGTTGACCCCATGGATCTCATTGGCATGTACGGCGCCGATGCCATGCGCTACAACCTGCTCACGCTGTGCACCAACAACCAGGACGTCAAGTTTGACGCGAACATCGACAAGAAGACCAAGAAGCTTATCGACAGCCCACGTACCGACCAGGCCAAGTCGTTTGTGACCAAGATCTGGAACGCTAGCCGCTTCCTGCTCATGAACATGGAGGGTTACACGCCCGGCGAGCCCGTCGTGGAGACGCCGGCCGACGCCTGGATGTTCAGCCGCTTGGCCAAGGCCGTGAAGATGGTCACCGGGGGTATCGAGAACTACACCTTTGGCGACATGGCCCGCGGCGTGCAGCAGTTCTTCTGGAACGAGGTTTGCGACTGGTACGTTGAGGTCACCAAGGCCCGCCTGAAGGGCGAGGGCCGTCTGCAGGCGCAGCGCAACCTGATTTTTGTGCTCGACACCTCCATTCGCCTGATGCACCCGCTTATGCCGTTTGTCACCGAGGAGATCTGGGATAACATGCCGGCGAGTGTTCTCGACCTGAACGCCGAGGGCAACGTTGACCGCGCCGAGGCGCTCATGATCGCCAAGTGGCCCGAGCCCGTCGACTACGCCAAGTACGTCGACGAGCCCGCCGAGCGCGCGTTTGAGCTGTGCCGCACCGTCGTTTCCGCTGCCCGCGCCACGCGTTCGCGCTACCGCTTGAGCCCCAAGGCCGAGCTCGACGTTGTTGTGCGCGCCGCTGCCGAGGACATCGAGAAGCTCGAGAGCCTGCGCTCGACCATCGAGCCGCTGGCCAACACGGCTTCGCTGGTCATGGGCACCGACGTTGAGAAGCCGGCCGCGAGCATCGCCGTGGTCGACAGCGGCGTCGAGGCCTTTGTGGTGCTCGAGGGCAAGGTCGATCTTTCGGCCGAGAAGGCGCGTCTGGAGAAGGAGATCGCCGCGGCTCAGAAGGAGCTCGCCGGCTGCGAGAAGACGCTCGCCAACGAGGGCTTCGTGGCCAAGGCCGCGCCCGCGGTGGTCCAGAAGAAGAGGGACCGTGCAGCTGAGCTCAAGGAGATCCTGGCGGCGCTGACTGCTCAGGTTGCTGACTTCTCGTAAGGTTTACTTGGGGGCGCGTCCCGACGCTTTGCTCTCCGCGGCGGACACCTATTCCGCCGTTCTAACGAACGGCGGCTGACTCGACGCTGCAAACGCCTCTGATGGCCAATCTGCCGTTCAACTTCGGGCGCATGGGCATAAGCCCTATGCGCCCTTGTTTCACGGCACCTTGGCTCATTAGAGGCGTTTTCGCTGACTATCCTCAACCTATACTGTTTTATTTTTCTATGAATGGCGGTTCTGAATATGCCTAAGCGTTCTGGCTTGTATACCGTTCCTTTCTCGTTTGAGTTGCTTTCGTTTGGTGAGGCTCTGGGACTTGCTGCTGATACGGGGCGGATTTCTGGGAATGCTGGGCCTCTGCTCGAGACGGTTGTCGATATGCTTGATGAGCTGGGACGTCCGGACGAGTATTTCGATTGCATTCAGGTTGCCGGTACCAATGGCAAGACTTCGACCACGCGATTTTCGGCTGCCATCCTTCGCGGCGAGGGGCTCAAGACCGCACTGTATACGTCGCCGCAGTTGGTGCGTTATCCCGAGCGCATGGAGGTCGATGGGCGCGTCGTGAGCGATGAAGCGTTTGCCCGTGGCGTTTCTGCCGCCGTCGAGGCGGGGCATCGCGTGAATGCCCGTCGTGTGGCGGCGGGGGAGCGTGCCTATTCCATCACGCCGTTTGACCTGCTGACGGCAGCCGCACTGGTGGTGTTTGCCGAGGCCGCGGTGGACGTTGCTGTGCTTGAGGTTGGCATGGGCGGGCGCTGGGACGCCACGAGTGCGACCGATCCCGTTGCCGTTGCCATTACGGGTATCGGCCTCGATCACACGCGCATCCTGGGCGACACGCTCGAGGCCATTGCGGGGGAGAAGGCCGCGGTCATTAAGCCCGGACGTCTGGTTGTGCTGGGTGAGGGTACGCACGAAGCAAGCGTTCAGCGTGTGATGGATGCTCGCTGCCGTGAGTGCGGTGTGGTGCCGTTGGTGGTGAGCCACTCCACGACCAAGGTGCCGACGCATGTGGGCGATACGGTTGAGTTCAGCTGCACCACGCCGCGCGCGATCTATACGTCGAGCATGGTCAAGCCGGCGTATCAGCCGCAGAATGCCGCGTGCGCGATTATGCTCTGCGAGGGCTATCTGGGCCGCGAGCTCGACCATGAGGCGCTTGATGTTTCGCTTATGGGCTGTCCCACGCCGGGTCGCTTTGATGTGCTGGGAACCAATCCGCTCAAGCTGATCGACGCCTGCCATAACCCACAGAGCTGCGAGAACTTTGTGAGCGCGCTGGACGAGATCGATCCGTGCGTGAAGAATCGCCCCACGCTGTTATGCGCCGCGCTAGCCGACAAGGACGTGGCAGGTATCGTTGACGTGCTTGTTCCGGCATTCCCCCGCGTGGTCGTGACGCAGACTGATTCCGACCGCGCCCTGCCGGCAGGGGAGCTCGCCGCCCTCGTTGATGCCGATAAGCTCGCGGGCGTATACCCGAGCGTGTCCGAGGCCCTCGCCGCCTTCGATGCCGCGGGCGAACCCTTTGTAGCAGCAGGCACCATCACCCTAGCCGGCGAAGTAGCGGGGCTGCTGCGCTAGCCCCATTTCCCGGGTAGCTAATTTGGATCGCTCGCCACGAAATGGGCCTATTTACTACGTTTAATCGACTGCCCTCGACCACGCCGAAACTTGTTGAACTAAAACCGACGCTCCTATAAGTTGTCAAGAGGCAGTTTGCGGGAGCGATCTCCTCAATTCGCACAGGAGCTCGTAATACCTCCTCTCCAGTTTCGTCGACCGCCGTTTC
>OIXX01000031.1_pt1 | contig 108775 bp, 75 predicted proteins | sample 1588161 | NCBI WGS metagenome assembly OIXX01 (sample SAMN03283274) | human gut metagenome | biome: human-associated habitat; material: feces | host: Homo sapiens | place: Peru | collected 2012 | reverse complement strand
CTCATACCGTTCAGATTTGGTGGTGACGCTGTACACGTTTATTTGACCATAAACAGACGTGGTCGCGGGCGGCCGCGACTTTCGTCTCCCAGTCGTAGCTGCGTTTGCCCTTCGCGCCCATGACCGCGTCCTCTCCGTTGGACCTGTATTTCATGATCCATTTTTCCGCGGTCTGCACGGGCATCGCAAGCCAGCGGGCAAGGGAATGCTTGCCCATGCCGGCCTTGATGAGCCCCAGCGCCTCGTGCCGGAACTCATCATCGTAACGTTTCCTCCGATCCTCACGCATACGAAAGAACCGCACCTCCGATCATCGAATCTGAATTTCCTCAGTCTAACAATCGGGGCGTGGTTCAAAGAAGGCCTCTGGGCTCCTTCGTGATGGTCACTCTAGCGACCGAACAAAATCGGTGGCAGTATCAGCTCTTTCTCAGCTTTTGACGGTATTGCCAACTGGGTTCAGTCAAACGAACGGCATGGATATAAGTTGATTGGAGTGAGTGGCTCAGCCTCGCTCCATCTCGTGATTTCCGAGGATTTTGGCATCGCCTAGGGTGGTCCTTGGTTGTTTGGCCAAAGTTTATCGTCTTGCTCTTGACTTTCCTTGCCTTGTTGGTGGATTTCTTTCGCTGTGCGCGACTTGCGCGGTGAGAGGGATCTGGCATTCGATAGCCTTGGTGCGTGCTGAACGATAGTTGCGAAGTGGGCGGATGCCCAATGTGAGTTTGCGCCCTGCCTGTGGTATCATTTTTCTCACCAAGATTTTGGTTGTAAAAATGAAAGAAGGTAGTGATGATTTCGCCAGAACTGAATATGTCGGATTATGGTGACGAGGACACGGCTGACCGTCTTGAACGGCTGGGGCTTCCTTTGCTGTTGCTTAATCGCGCGTTGATAGAGGCGAGAGGCGCCGTTCTGGAACACACTTCTTTGGATGCGCCGAGTGCTTCGGGAATGGCGGCGTATTCTCGAGTCAGCCGATGTCTTGGTGAATATTTCCGTAGTCAAGAACATCCGACCTACAGTCGAGTGGTTGACCATAATCAGATTCTATTCGTTTCGAATCGGTCTGATGATGAGCAGTTTATCTTCTTTAGGGGGAATTCTTCGACTGGCGATAGGAGCTCAATGCCATCTTCGTCATGCTCTAAAGGTCCTATGACTCGCCGCTTGGTCGATACGAACAAAAAAATGCTAGGCGTTAGCACTTACTCATTGTTTCCGGAGACTCTTGATACTGAGATTTTTCCATATGGGCCTATTACGCGTGTGCTTCTTTATGATATTCGTCAGGACAAGTCGATACGAGCGGAATTGAGTATTCCGGTAGAGTATGAGTGCCAAGGTGATCAAATTATAATCACGGATTGGCGAGATCGAATCATTCTTCCTGAGATCGGTCCCGAAGGCGAAGTTTCTCAACAGAATCCGCCAGATCCGGATCAATTCGATTTCAGTATTCAGAGGAAAGCCTGACTTCTATATTGGAAAATAAAAAATGAACAATGCGAAAAGCCCGAATAGTGAGTTCGTCGGGAAAAGACTTGAGAATATGCGTTGGAAGAGAGGTCTGACCAAAAAAGGCCTTGCCGAGATCGCCGACATTGATCAGCATTTGATCTCCGCTTTCGAGTCAGGGGGAAAAGCACCCAACCGGGAGCAAGCGCATCGACTCGCCGAGGCATTGCATGTGAAAGAGTCCTATTTTTATCTGGAATGGCAAAGCGATCTCACCCAAGAGGATCTATCGTTCCGCGCTCCGACCAAGACGACTGTGCGGAACAAGAACGCTGCGATCGCAATCGCCGCCCAAGGAGTCGAGCTTCGTTCCTGGATTGAGAAGCATTATTCCCTCCCGAAAGAGGATCTTCCGGATTATTCGTTTTGCGTCAACGGAGGAGACGGGCCGGAAGCCGCCGCCGAGTTCCTTCGCGCGCATTGGAATCTCGGGAATCAGCCAATCGGCAACATGATTCAACTGCTCGAGCTGCATGGCATCGCTGTTTTCTCCGCCCGGGAAGAGAATACGGATCTGCGTTTCGATGCATTTTCCTTTTTCACAGACGGGCAGCCATATGTTTTCCTCAGCACGTCGAAAACTCCCGAGCGTGATCGTTTTGACGCCGCACACGAACTCGGCCATTTAGTTATGCATAATTCTCCCGTCCATAAAGAGACCAAAACACGTGAGTCCGAGGCCAATCTATTCGCTTCAGCTTTCTTGATGCCAGCGGCCGATGTTAAGGCCGTTTGTCCATTTAATGCATCTATTAATGCTGTGAAAAATTTGAAGATACGATGGGGTGTTGCGGCTACTGCATTGTGTACAAGGCTATTTCAGTTAGATATGTCAACTGATTGGGTTCGTTATTCCGTAATGAAGGGGCTTGCGAAAGAAGGGTATCGTAGTGGTGAGCCGGGAAGCGGTATGCATCATGAGAAATCTAAGATATGTAGTCAGGCATTGCGTGATTTAATGAAACGACATGAGATGTCAAATCTTTTGTCTGATCTCTGTCAAGAGCCTAATGATATAGCGTCTTTAACTTTCAATTGTTTGCCTATTGTTAAATCTTCGCCACAATTCGGTGTGAAAAGTGTTGGTTTATTGGATTCACGTCAAAGGGCTCACGATCTTGGTCTGCATGTCGTGGATGGAGGACTCGAGCTAGATGTATGATGACGGCCGCTTCTTGGCTATGACGCATGAGAATCATGGACAACGCGATGATGTGCACTCCTCGAGGGCAGCTATTCATCGGTGTGGATTGGCAACGGTGTGTTGGACGGTTTCTTAGAGGACGAGTCCTTGTTCGGTGAATTCCTTCGGACTCCGGTATCCGAGGGTGGAGTGGAGCCGCTGGTCGTCGGACCACCACACGTAGTCGTTGAGGTCATGCCTCAGCTGCTCGATCGTGGCGTAGTGGTTCCGGTACGCGAGCTCCTTCTTCAGCAGCCTGTCCGTCGATTCGACTACGGCGTTGTCGTAGGGGTTGCCCTTGCGCGGCAACGATCTTTTGATGTCGAACACGTCGAGCAGTTCGTCAATCCTCGTGTTGTCGAACTCGCTGCCCCGGTCGGTGTGGAACACCTGGACGTCTGTCAGCGGGAAGTCGAGGGTGGCGAACGCGGCCAGCACCGGGCCCGCGTCCCGGGTCCGCCCGGCGGAATGGCCGGTAATGCCCCTGTTCGCCAGGCCGGCCAGCAGGCACACGTACGCCCAGCCTCCGCCGACGCGGACATAGGTAAGATCGCCCGCCGGACGCGCGTGCGGGGCGTCGCCGTCGGACCCGCGGGTCCGGCAGGTTCGCGGGCCTGGCCTCGTTGGCCCGTATCACGTCTACCTTCGTGCGAATACCGGCGCCGCTTGTTCTGAAACGTCCACCTCCATCTCCAACTGCCTGTTGCGCCTCCCCGGCACGACCGGCTCGTTCTGCTCGGGCGTGCGGTTGTCCGCGGCCCGGGTGGAGCCGCTGTTGCGGATGCCTCGGACCCAGCGCCGCAGGGTCGATCGCGCGATGTCGTACTCGGCCCTGATCTCCCGGGATGGCTTGCCGCTCTCGCACGACTGCACGATCTGCCGTTTGAACGCCTCGTCGTAGTGGCGGGGATGTTTCGGGCCGGCCATCGTCGGCCTCCAATCCCACGTCATTCGTCCCTCATCGGACTGTCTAATACATTGTAGCCAATCCAAGCAGATCGCCTCGGGACAGTGGAAGCGCGAGCCGGGCCCGTATCCGATCGTGATGCGCGGCTCCCGTCCACCCGCGTCGGTATCGCGGAGCCCCACATCGGTGACGTGCCAGGGTTCGACGGGTTGCAGGGCGGCGGCGGACAGCATCGTGGTATCCATGTCACCAAAACTACCCGGCCGTCGTCACCGCCTGACCCGCTTCCCCCACACCAAACAGCGAAAGGCCAAAAAACAATTGAGGACTCTATTCTGACGTGAGGCGTTCTTTGTAATAGGGTTCCGGTAGCATGCGCATATGGATGCTGCTGGAATCCCGACTCCGAATAATGCTGGTGTGAGGCCGGTCTTTCCCTCTATTTGTTCCCAAAAGAAGCCAATCGAGTTCTTTTGGTTCCAAACAGACGTTGCCGCGGATTTGGAAGAAGCATTTGAAGAGTATGTCGCTCCACAGTTTGAATCGGATTATGCGGCGGCCATGGCGGAAGAAGAGTTTCTCGATACTATAGACCGTGCTAAAAAAGGTGTTTTGAAACCTGTCTATGAAGTTAAGGAAATCAATGCCAAAACGACGTCTCCGGAAAGAATCTTTGAAATAAGAAATGGCTGGCCTAATACTAAACGGGGAAGTGGCAAGAGTCAGTATCTTGGCTCTCGGCTATTCCATGCGGAGCCTCGAGAGCTTGGGGACGTGGCACTTGGTCTTTTTCTGATGGCGAAGAGGGAAATGCAAACCGATACGATGCTGTGGCAAACGCAAACAGCGGATGCGATTTATGCGAAACAACGTTTGCAGGAATGTCGCGCGAATAACTGGGAAGGAATTAAAAGCTGCTAACTCGCGTGGCGTTTGCATATGGTGTGATGTTGCATTACTCTAGAGGTCAAATATAAGTTTTTACTTATATTTGACAATATGCGCATGACGCACATTAAGTAATACTGCAGGGCAAGTGATGATAATGGATACCAAGTCGGACGAGTTTAAGCTGCTTCGCAAGCGAGCGCGTAAATCCATTCAATCTGATAGTCAAATTATCGAGGACCTTAAGCAAAGACGGAAGGAACTTGGACTTTCGCAAGAGGAAGTCGCATATCGGATGGGCGTATCTCAGCCGGATATCTCCATGATTGAAAAAGGGAATGCCGATCCGAGACAGTCAACGCTTCGCAGATATGCTAATGCAGTGAGTTGCATGATTGATCATGAGCTTATTCCGTTCGAGGATGAGTCCGACTTGCCTGTTTCTGAAACTGTCGTGGTGGGTTATGAGGGAGTGCCATGCGCGGTTGAAAACAGGCATATTTCCGGATCGCTTGAGGGAGTAACCTACCTTAGTCGATTGGAATGTAAGTCTTATTCTGAATCTCGTTGTGACGGTTTACCTGTGTGGCAAGGAGCATAGAGTCATGGCAAAACGAATTATACAAATGGGCCTGATATCCTCTCACAGTACTTATGATTCCGATGTTTTGGAACTCTCGAATGCTGAGTTTGATGTTTCGGTCCGTCAAGGTGTTACAGAAATGAAGGGCCAGCGTTGGCCTCTTGAGCTTGAACTGAATCTTGTCATTCGTGAGAAGATGGACGTTTCCAAAAAAGAGAGCATGGAGACTGCTTTTGAAGTGACAATGCGGTACCGTCTTGAACTTGATGATAACGAGATAACGACGGATGCATTGAAAAAGGATGTCTACGCGGCTACTTGGCCGTATTGCCGAAAAGACATTAATGCAATGTTCTTTTTGTACCAGCTGCCTTCGCCACTTTTGCCGTTCTCCATTGGATAAGGTTCCGTCAGACGGTTTAATGACGAAATAGTGGATTACATTATTTCATTTTCTACTGGTCCTTTTTGTTGAGGGAAGGACGTTGATGGAGCATTGAAAAGCTTGCTGACGGGTTTTGAAGATGATGGTGCTTGGCTGGATCCCCGATTTCCAATAGAGGGTACCAAAATGTATAAAAAATGTCGGTCGGAAGGGGCCGGTGCCGTTTTGTTGGATTCATCGTTGATTCCATCACCACCAATCATGCCACAAGACCGAGTCTGCGCCGCCGGTCCATGATGCCCGTGTCCGGACTCCGTCTTGATCCTCTTGTCCCGGTACCGGACCATGTAGTCGTCGAGCATGTTGATGAACCCGTCCTCGAGACGCCCGCGAAGCTGCGCTTGTGGAAGAACTCCTGCCTGGGCCGGCCGAAGAAGCTCTCCGCGGCGACGTTGTCCGGAGAACAGCCTTTCGCGCCCGTCGAACGCGTCAGGTTGTTGTCCTTGCGGATGCGGATCCACTCGGGCCACCGGTAGTGGCAGCCACGGTCGGGATGGATGATTGGTTTCTCGCCGTCCTTGAGCGTGGAGCACGCGTCGGCGAGCATGCCGTTGGCCAACGCCGAGTCCGGGCTGGTGCCGATCGTCCGGGCGACCGGCATGCCGTCGTAGCAGTCGATCACGGGCGACAGGTACGCCTTGCCCGCGGGGATGGAAAACTCCGTGAGGTCCGTGAACCACAGCATGTTCGGCCGCTCGGTGCCTGGGCCTTTTTCTGCGAGCCTCCACCACCTCCCGCATCAACGCGTTCTCCAGTTCCAGCTCCTCGACCCTGCGGCGCAACGCCTCCACGTCATCACCGACGGCCCTGGCATTCCGGCTTCGTCGCGGCGCAGGCTTGTTGGTCTGGCTGGCGTTCCTGTTTTCGGGCCGCAACGCAGCCATACCGCCCTCACGATACGTCCTGACCCAGTTGCGGACCGCGCCGAGCCGTTCGGCGGCCCGCTTCCGCGCATGCCGCCCGGCACCGGTTCGATCGCCTTGGTCCCGTCTCCAGCGGGATGATGGGTTTCGCCATATGGCCGGCATACCCAGGATCCTTTGCCAGCCAGCGTTCCAGGCACTACCGCCTGGTCGGATAACCCAAATGCCTCACCACCTGGGCCGTGGTCATCGGCGTGGCGGAATACAAGTCCACTGCGCGCCGTCGTTCCTCGGGACCGAACATACGATAATCCTTTCGTTCAGTCTCCAAGAAAACGTCCGCAGCCCCATATCAGTACTTTGTGGACGCCGAGTGTCTTCCCGATTTGCTTATATGCCAATTGGAGTAACGCCCTACTTCGTTTTCGACAAAACTGTGCGGACATTCAAGGTTTCGACATCAATTTAGGGATGGGGGACATTTATGGTCGACGCGCTATTCGCGCAGTCGAATTCCTGATTACCAAATTGAGCGGCAACTGTACATGACGGCATTCTCCCGAAGATGCTATCAGATTAAAAGCGCTGAGGGCGATCTCATCTATGGGCTGCTGCAAGGTGGTCAGACTAGGCTTGAGCCATTGGCTGACATGTATTCCATCGCACCCCACGACTGAAAGATCGTCGGGGATTTTCAGACCATATTGTTCTGCCGCAGCCATCAGACCAGCTGCAGCAATATCTGATCCGCAAAATATCGCCGATGGACGCGGTTCGCTTTCTATGAGGTAGGGGAATATACTGCTGCCAAATTCCTCGCTATACGGACCCGAAAATACAATATTCTCATTAGTTGGAATGTCCATTGCCGCTAAAGCCGCGCTATAGCCTCGAAAGCGTTCCTTTGACGTACTTAGTGATTGCGGGCCCGATAGATAAGCGATGTGTCGATGGCCGAGCGTTAGCAAGTAGTGCACCGCCTGATAAGCACCTGAATAATTATCTACAGTGACGCTGTCCATCATATCCAAGGAAGAACCATTAAGGTGCTCATCCAAAAGAACAATATGGATTCCAGACGCTTGGGACTGCGAAAGAGCTGGATTAGTGCTATTCAGCCCCGCATAGAGCAGGTTACCGTAATACTGGCTTTCAGTGATGTGGCGTACTAGACCCTCTTCTATCTTGGGGTTCCCCTGCGAAACTTTAATATCGACTTGGTATCCAGCGGAGATGCCTGTCTGACTGATGCTCTGCGCAAGCTCGCTGTAAAACGGGTTTTGCAGGGAAGGGATAATCAATGCGACGGCATCGTCCTGCCGCGATGTATTGCTTCTGGTGGAGTAGTCACTTTTCGAAGCGGCATGGTTGATTTTCTCCGCGACGGCCGGAGTCACGTTTAGCGTTCCGCGTAAATAACGGGAAACAGTAGAAACGGACACTCCGGCTTCCTTGGCTATCTGGGTGATGGACACCTAGTACTCCTATGCTGCGCTGGTCTATGTTATTAGCTCATCCATTTTGCGCAAAAGTCTCGACAAGTATATCTTTTTGCGCAAAAAAATGTGTTACTTGACGTTAACATGGCATTAATTGGTAAAGAGTTACATTATTTATACAACGCAAAATTTGCGCAACAATTGCAAAAGTGTTATTGTGTAGTCAGTGGTTGTACCGAAGATGCCACTGCCAAACAAAGGAGTTATATATGGCTAACGTATTATTGGCTGGCGAGTCGTGGATTTCCACGACCGTGGAGTATAAGGGTTTCGATTCCTTCTCAAATACAAAGCTTGAGATCGGATGCGAGAAGTTCCTCGAGTCCCTTACCGATATGGGGCACCATGTGACACATCTGCTTGCGCATGATGTTCCGGAACGCTTTCCGTGGTCCAGAGACGAGCTCAATGAATATGACGTCGTGATTCTTTCAGACATTGGAGCCAACTCACTTTTGCTTCCCGCATCAGTGTTCTATGACGGTCGTTGTGCCGCCAATAGATTGGACATCCTTGCCGAATGGGTAAAAGAAGGACATGGGCTCATGATGGCTGGGGGATATCTCTCTTTTGGTGGTTTCGAAGGGAAAGCCCATTATCATGGGACGGCCGTTGAGAGGGCCCTTCCCGTTGATATCAAACCCTATGACGATCGGGTGGAAATGCCGCAGGGGGTCTGTGCGGAAATCCTGCAAAATCATCCCGCCATTGGAGATCTAGAGAATTACATGACAGATAGACGGACCCCGCCGATACTCGGCTATCAGCAAATGGCTCCCAAATCTAATGCGTCTGTACTAATGCAAGTTAACAGCGACCCACTGCTAGTGATCGGCCAATACGGCATGGGACGCAGCGCGGCATACGCATCAGATATCTCACCCCATTGGGCATCCGAGGAATTCATGAACTGGAATGGCTACAGTCAACTGTTCGGTAATCTCACACGCTGGCTAGCCGGCGAAAACAACTGATACAAGACCCGCTTTCGGTCGTTCCTCCAATCGCAGATGCCCTGCCGAAATTCACTTGACGTAGGCAGGGATACGACTGTTCTAGATCTATTGATAAAGGAAAAGAAATACAATGAAGGTTGCAAAGAAATATGTAATTCCGCTGCTATTCATCGCTACCGTTCTTGCTGGTATGCTCTCGCCGATGCAATCGGCGGTGAACGGTCAGGTTGGTAAGGAATTGGGAGACGGTAATGCATCCGCAGTGGTGTCGTTCGGATCCGGCCTGGTCGTCATGGCGGTCATCATCCTATCCAGAAAGAGCACAAGGCAGCAGTTCGTTTCAATCCCGTCGCGGATACGAGCCGGCAGGATTCCGTGGTGGAGCTGGTTGGCTGGTTTATGCGGTGCCATGGTGGTATTCTCCGAAGGTGCGTCGGCCTCGGTACTTGGTGTTGCCACTTTCCAGACCACATTGATTTCCGGTATGGTCATTTCCGGACTTCTGTGCGATAGATTCGGCATTGGCGTGGAGATAAAACAACCTTTTAACGTCCCTCGAGTGCTGGGTGCTATTCTTGCTGTCGCAGCGACGGTACTTGTGGTACTGCCTAACTGGCAGGCTCCTTCGGTAATCGGTCTTGCCATCCTACCGTTCCTAGCTGGACTGCTGGCAGGCTGGCAGCCAGCCGGTAATTCTGCGGTAGCCCGAGAGACAGGGTCGATGCTCGTCTCGATTACATGGAACTTCATCGTCGGTTTCACGGTTCTCGCCCTAGCGCTGCTTATACGTGTGCTTATCGGCGCCACTTCTTTCCATCTTCCACATACTTGGTGGATGTATCTCGGTGGCCCGCTTGGTTTGCTGTCCATCGCCCTGATGGGCCTGCTGGTGCGTGGACTTGGCCTATTGCTTCTAGGACTGGCCTCAACAGCAGGTCAGCTAATTGGTTCTGTGCTTATCGATTGGCTGGTTCCGGCTCTTGGCGCGCAAGTCTATCTGGTAACGGTGCTTGGCGCATTCGTCGCATTGGTGGGTGCGGTCATTGCTGCGATCCCATCGGCTAAAAACGAATCCGACGCGGCGGCGTCACAGTCCATTGCGTAGGAGCGCCCAATGGTCCGCGACACTGGAATGTAACTCCATCGCGGCTGCAGGATGTATTTCGCTTCAATCGAAAGGTTTATCATGTGCACGGGAATAGAGATAATAAGCAACCAAGGGAACCCCTATTGGGGGCGCACCCAGGACTTCGAGCAGCATTTTGAATATGCCGGAATGAAAATCCCGGCAGGAACGAAGATCGAATCCACGTACACCCCCTTCACAACAGAAATCGCCACTATGGGAATCGCCTGGGCGACAGACGTCCATGCCCATCCAGTGATTCTTGACGGCATCAACGAACAAGGCATATGTGGGGGATCATTCTACTTCGACCATTGGTACCGCTACGCTTCCGATGAGGAGATACAAGCCCAGGGCAAGGTGCCATTGCGAGGAGAAGAGCTTGTTACTTGGATTCTTACGCATTATTGTTCACTGGACGAGATTAAGCAGCGGCTGAATAACGAAGTTGGAATCGTGGATGCGCCAGGCCCGATGATGGGACGATCCGTTCCACAGCACAGCGTATTCCAAGACGAATCAGGACGCTCCATCGTAGTTGAACCGTCCGCCACCAACGGTTTCGCAATTTACGAGAACAAGGTCGGCGTCTTCGCCAATGCTCCCACCTTTGATTGGCATGTCACCAATCTTAAGATGCATCTGGAGCGCTCAACTCATCGTCACTACTCATACGACATTAATGAGCCAATCAAGTCCATCGAACTCGACGAATGGACGAGCGGACTGATGGGAATACCTTCTGACTATAAGCCGGAAACACGCTTTCTGCGGGCGGCATATGCCAAGCTCATGTCCCTTCCTGTCGATGATGATTCCGCCATCAACGAGGTGTTCCAGCTGCTGACTACCGTCAATAATCCAAAGGGAGTTCTGCGCCCTGTGGAAAACGGACAGGTGCTAGTCCCATGGACCCAATACACTGCAGCATACGACATCAGGAACCGTGTCCTTTATGCGCATACCTACGATAATCGCAACGTACGCATGCTGGAATTCGGAAATCCGCGTGAGTGGGACAAAGTACACTATTTCAATTTTATCTCCCGACAAACCTACGAGCCATTTGCCGAAGAAAACTGATGGGTGACGAGCATCTTATGTAGAGTCTAGTCGGCTAGATATGCAATTCCTTGGGTTGTGTCTCCGGCTGTCACAGCAGTCGGAGACACAACTCTTTATGCAAATAATCTAGCCTTTCGCTGTTTGGTGTGGGTGAATTCTGTCAGGTATGATGGTTCGTAGGTCGTGTTTGCCGCAGGTCAGATAGATCATCGTGCTGGAATAGCCCATGTCCCTGAAGCCCCTTGCGCGGGTTTTCACGTTCTAGATGACGCTTCACGGACCCCTGAGGACCGCGTGGTAGTGCCCGAAAGATTGCGTACTTTGGGTCATGGCCGTCCATGGCACGATGATCAGTTCGCTTCCTGCAGATTGTCATCGAGCCGGGACATGTCGAGGTAGCGCGCGAGCTCCACTCGTTCGCGGTCACGTACCGTATGCGCGCGCATACGAGCATCAGCGCGCTGTCGCCGTCCGGGAAGCAACCGACGACGCGTGTGCGGTGTCTAAACTTCAAGGTGGGGAAATCGTTTCAACCTTTAGAACCAGAAGCGAACTTTCCTCTCCTCCAATCCTCTAGCAGATTTAGTACTTCATCGACTGAGACAGCTGTATGAACTGTGTCGGAGGCCTCATTCGCTTCCTTCTTGAGCAATACCGCATAAGCGACATGTTGTCCTTCTGGCTCGGGAATGTTTTGGGCATCCCGTTTAATTATGCTAAGGATGGCCTTTCGATATGTTTCTGGATTTACGATCCTTTCGAGAATCTTCCTATTGACGATGTATTGTTTGTTTTCGCGTTTGGTCAGAGCGGCTGCAATGGTGACGGAATACATCTCTTGGTCGATATAGGGTTCTAGAGCGCACAGTGAGGAGATCAGGTCATCTGCATCATCTTCAAATAGCCATCGCAGCATGGCGGCGGCCTGAAGGAGTTCAATATGCCAGATATTTGCCGGTAATTTGCTTTTCTTCTGCATCTTCAGCGCAAGCTCTTTGAGCCTATCGATAACATGCGGAAGCCTTTCCTTTAGGGCTTCATCGCCTAAGGCGGACAAATTATGGTCAATGAAATTATTGATATTATCTTGACCATAGCTGCTCATCTCACTTAAAAATATATTCTTCCTGAAATCATTGGTCTGCTTGCGCATAAGACATAACTTCATGCCAACGGTAAGCCAGATCAAAGTAAGAAAAGCCCCCGGTGAGTCCAAAAGAACTAGCGCGTCCAAAATGGAAACAGTATCTAGCCCTGATTTCTTGTTTAATGAAACCCTAAGGAACGTTTTCATGGGATAGGTGGGCATAAGTGGAAGAGAAACCTCTGAACTACGGCACTGCATCGAAAATGGTACTTCACAGTAGAACTTAAACAATTCGATAATCTGTTTTGTATCGAGGGTCTTATATTCGAAAACATGCCGTTTTATATAATCGTGAATTGCTCCGCTAAACGCAGCCTTGGCATAATCGCTATCAGGTGTAATATCAAGTTCGTTGATGTTTTTGTTGAGCAAAAATGATGAATACAACGATTCTGGAATTGCATTTTCAGGAAGATTAAAATTAAAGTACAAATCAACATATTGGTCTTTGTATATAGAGCGATATGACTGATCGGTTTCATTCTTTCCAAGGAAGGTAAATTGCTTAGCGGTAGCCCATGAGACAAGTGGAAAAAGAGTCTCAACCACATGTTTCCAGTCTTCGCATTCCTCGGTTAGGTTTTTGTCTGATTCCTGAATGAGCTGTGTAATTCTTTCCGAGCTGGATGATGAGGTAAGAGAGCCGCTGGAAGCGTTTCCGCGCGGAATGTCTCCACATATTTCATGCCGATGTCGGCTAATCCATTGATACAATTTCGGGCAGAAGGCCTCTATGCACGATATTCCCGCAAGGTCGAATAATTCAATATCATCGCCTAATGTGGAATAACTGAGTTTAACCTTATTAAGAAGAAGATTGGTTCTTCTTGGAGTGGTGATAAAAGGGCTAATGCAATTGCTGAAAATATGCTCGTCTCTTGGAGATAAAATATTGTCAGAGGAACGGTTGTTACGTATTGAAATGAGATCATCTTTAAGTTTCGTTCGAACAACAACTCCAGAAGGTTCCGGAACTAGAATTGGAACCTGAACAATCTTTTCAAGGAATTCATGCCCGCTTGAACGAGCGTCTCGTTCAAGCGCTTCCGCAACTTTATGATGGTCATAAAGCAGTACATAAATCACATTCGGAAAGTCACCGACAGACTTGACCGCTCGGAAAAGAGCGGAAATCTCATCATCGGCAAGACGATCAATGTCATCGATGAACACGATGATCCGTCTCTTCTCTTTCAAGAGGTCTTTACGAAGCTTCTCCCTGACGGATCGCAATTTGTCTATTTTTCCGGAATTCGGTTCAAGGATTTTCGACAAACTTTTGAATCCTTGAGACAGTACTTTACTGGTCGCGGCCACTGCGGCATTCGGGGGAGTGATGGCACCGAACAATCCTGCGAAAAAATCAGAAATAACCGAAAAAACGTGCCTGACTTCCAGAGCCGTGATTCCCGCACCAAATCCCGACAATGATTGAGCGATGGTCCGGAACAAGGCCGAAACAACATCTCCCGTATCGGAATACATCCATGGGTCGAACTCCACAACGGTGACATTTGACTCGGCGTCATCTTTGAGCTGTTCAACGACCATGTTTTTCAGAGACGTTTTTCCATATCCCCAAGGAGCATCGAAGCCTATTACCAGACCATGTGAAGCGTCATTGTTCAAAAGTGCCTGTGTCAGATTCTTCACGAAATCGAGCCTACGGAATTCGTCATCCTTGACGGTCACAATAGGCTGATCGGGAGCAAGACTGGAAGAAAGCGCATTGGCGAAATCGTGGGAAAACATGAGAACCTCTACTCTGCCGAATCGGATTTTTCCTCAGAATTCAACAGCTTGGACGCAATATAAAAAGTCATGTACATAAGGAACGTCGCACAAATCCATCCGACAATAATCACTGCTGCGGCACCCAAAGTTAGTGAGGCGAGCATAGTGCTGCTGCCGGAATGGTACAGCAAAACAAATGGATACAAAACCATGCAGGCTGCGCTTAAGACTGTGAATATCAGCAAAACTGGATAGACCCAATTCTTCCACATTGCGAACTCTTTCTCCGTCTTTCCTGGCCAATGAACACTTTAGACAAGATTGGTCGTTCTCTACTCACGACATATTAATCGGAATAAAACGTAAGGCTCTGTTTTGAGCCGATAATGCCGGATTATTGCATTTTTCGAGATTTCGTCTTTGTTGCGGTAAGGGGTTGTGGTCCAAATATCATGCGGATCGACCAGCACATGCTCAAGACCGAGGCCGCAAAAATAGATGTGGAGGCAACACTCCGTGCTTGACATGTATCATTTCTCATTGTAAGTTAATAGCCGATTGAACAAAAGGCCTTGATTTTATATTGGGGGTCCTACCAGGTGGGGCGGCGCTCTTGTGGCGTGCGCCCCATTGGTTATTGTGAGGTGCTATGCGGCGTCCAAAATACAACGTAAGTCAGCAAATCGAATCTTTGAAAACGCATGGCGTTACATTTGATTTATACACGGAAGAGGGCGCGCAAGAGTTTCTAACGAGCCGCACGTATTTCTTTAAGATCAAAGCCTTCGAGAACAATTTCGAGCGAGACGGCGGACGGTATCATGGGCTGGACTTCGCATATCTCGTGGATTTATCCACCATCGACTGCCACCTGCGAACGTTGCTAAGCTATCTTTGCCTTAATCTCGAACATGCGCTGAAAGTGCGTTTCAATCAAATCATCATGGAAGATGCCAATGAAGATGGTTACAACATCGTGCATGCTGTCGATGAAGCCGGTGAGTTTTCATTCCATGGAGATTATAAGTACTCGTGCTATCATCACTCCAACTACACCGAGGGCTTGCTGAACAAGTACTTCGATGATCCTTCGATTTGGAATCTTTGGGAAGTGATTGACTTCAGCACGCTATGCAAATTCTACAGGGCATACTTAAACCAGCGGCAATATAAAGACAATACGACAAATCTGTTCCAATCCGTTCGGATTATGCGTAATGCTTCTTCGCATAACAACTGTCTGATGATTGGTATCGAAAAGCAGATCAATCCAACCCTGTATGTAAAGAACTGCGTCAAAGAGCTCAACCATGGGGAAAACCCTAAGCAACTATTTGACGCATTCCGAATCTATCCCTTGACGCATGATTTCGCGGCGACAATCTGTGGTTTCCTAATCCTTGTCGACAGCCCCGGTGTGCGGAATACCGCCAAACTGAAGATGCAGGACTTTCTGCAGCGTCTGACGAAAAGGTACGATTATTCGGCAATGTCTTATCAAGACTGTCCAAAACTTATCAAAACGATAAATGCATTACAATCAATCTGCAAGATGACGATTGACTATTTGGACCAGCATCCTGAGGATTTTTACACGAATAAAATACTCCACACGCAGCCGGAACCAATCAGCCCCGCGAAGGGGGTCGCGCAGATCAACCGCATGGCCGGTGCTATGGGATTGTAGCCTGCGGTTGTATCAAGACACTTGAAAATACAAGTGCAGATTGCGTCTTACCTGTATTTTGCTCATATCTCGCTTATATATGGCAGGTGCACAAGGCAAAATTCCCAAAACATGCCCCGAACTGCCTGTTTTCGCAGGCGACGTGCCATATATAAGCGAGATGCCTCCGTACGAAAAGCAAAATCTGCCATACATAGCGCAGCTAGACCGGTTGGCGTGGGGTATTACGCAAAGTGATTTCACGCGAGTACACGCTGCGTCCTACAGCAGGGGAGCGGTGCGTGGCTTGGCAGTTGATCCGCGTACTTGCAACTGCACGGGGAATGTCTCGAATGGTTCCTCGATGGGTTGTCCTTCGATTAGTGCCAGAGCCTTTTGCGCCGCATCGACGGCCATGTCGTATGGGCGCTGTCGAACGGTGGTTAGCTCAGCTTCTTTGGCGAAGGTGCTGTCGTCAAATCCGGTTACGGAAATATCTCCAGGCACGGAAAGGCCGCTGCGTTGAAGGCGGAAGAACAATGGAATTGCCTGTGAGTCCTGATGGAAACACAATGCGGTGGGTGGGTTGTCTTGCGCCATGATTTCGGAAATTGCCGCATCTAGAATGCTGTCGCCTTTTTGCACTGCCAGTGTGCGGGCGGTCAGTCCGTCAACTGCATCGCAGGCTTCTTGGAATCCGGAAATACGGTTAAATGAGCTGAATCCCAATGTGGAGGAAAAGCTTTCATATAAATACAGCAGGTTACGATGTCCCAGCTTGGCGAGATGCCGAACGATGAGTTTGATGCCTTCTTTGTCGTTGATACCGACAGTTGCATCGAATCCTTCGCTGGTGGTATTGATGCCGATAATCGGAATTTTTGCGGTTCCGAGACGTTTGACCTCGTCGGGGCTGATGCCAAATGATGAAACGAATACGGCATCGGCGTTGCTGCGTACGGGAAGTTCCTCGAAGAATGCGTCACGCGCTTCCGACCCCTCGATGGGGTAGATGACCAGATCGTACCCGGCGTCACGCAAAACATCGTTAAGTCCGGCAATGATTTCGGCAGTGAACCATTCGATGACGCCGCTGCCGACCAATAATGCTATGCGATAGGTTCTACCGGATTTAAGAATTCCTGCCGATCTGGAAACGCTGAAATTCAACGCATCGGCTGCGGCCTGCACTTTCAACCGTGTTGCTTCCGACACCTGTTCAGGGTGTGCGAAAGTGCGTGAGACTGTAGCGTTCGACACGCCTGCCTTGAGTGCCACATCTCCGATGCTCGCTTTCATGGTGCCTCCGAAAGTTTTTCACTGTTTGTTTCAGCCTACCATCATTACCGTCCTCATGGCTACAGAGTTGAAAGATGAATGAAAAGGGTTGCGATACGACACGCCGTATGAAAAACAATGTGTGCACGCTCACAGCGGTGAGATGAAACGGGTTTCAAATGAAACCGGTTACATTTCAAAAAACCTTGAATTGCCAATATGAAACCCTTGTCGTATGCTATTGCTTATCCGCAAGGGGCGGATGAAGGCTTACGAGGATGTAAGGAGAGATATGAAAATCAACAAAGGTATCGCAGTGGCAGTGGCGGCCCTGAGCATCGTCGGCTTGGCTGCGTGCGGGAACAGCAATGCCACTTCCGGCACAACCGACACGAAAGCCGACAAAGGGCTTGACGTTATCGGCAACACCATCACCTACGACCCCAATCATCTCGTTAACGACGGCAAGCCAATCCAGCTCGAGTACTGGAGCTGGGGCAGCAAGGGCACGGATCCTGTCTACAAGATGATTGAGTCCTACACGAAGATGTATCCGAACGTCACCATCAAAACGGTGAATGTTTCATGGGATGATTATTGGACCAAGCTGCCGTTGGCTCTGAAAGGCAAAAACGGTCCGGCCGTTTTCAACATCCACAATTCTTATGATGCGTTGATTCGTCCATATGCAGCGGATTACGATATCGACACCAAGTCTCTGGAATCCGACTACTCCACCGCATCCGTACATGAAGATGCGAACGGCAAAGTCAAGTACATCGACTCCGTGATCAACACCGGCAACATCTACTACAACAAGACATTGTGGAGCGAAGCGGGCCTCACCGATGCCGACATTCCGACCACATGGGACGAATTCATCCAGGTCGCCCAAAAGCTCACCAAGACCGACGGTAGCAAGATGACGCAGGCCGGCTTCAACTTCAACGGCGACGCCTACAGCGCCATCTACCAAGGTCTGAACTATCAGAAGGGTGAACTGCTCTTCAGCGAAGATGGAAAGAAAGCCAACTACAACAACGACGTGACCAAAGAAAACATGCAGTTCCTCAAGGATTTGTATGACAAGTACAAGGTCGGATCCGTTGACTTCGGTAACGATTACACCCAAAGCTTCGGTAACGGCCAGTCTGCGATGATCTACGCTTGGGGCCACATGGAAGGCACGCTGAAAGAAAAGTATCCAGATATTGACTATGGCGTGTTCGCCACCCCAACCTTCTCCGAAGACACTCCGTTTGCTTACGACCGTTACAACGGCGAATCCACTCCGGGCGTCAACAAGAACCAGAGCAAGGAGCAGCAGGCCGTTGCTCAGGACTTCATCAAGTACCTGCTCGCCAACGATGATTATATTCGTGAAGCGGTATCCGAACTGAATTCCTTCCCAGCTAAGACCTCGCTGCAGAACGACAAAGACATTCTCTCCAAGCCGGTCATGGCCGCCATCCAGCCGCGCGTAGACCGACTGATCTGGCCGGGACCGGCACCGTCCACCGTTGAATCCAGCGGCACCACTGCTTTCCAGAACGTCTTCCAGAACGGCATGTCCATCGATAAGGCTCTCAAGGAGGCCCAGGGTCAGATGGATACCGACATGAAGAGCTCTGACTTCACGTCAATGGAAAGCAAGTACGCTTACTTCGACGAACATAAGTAATACCGATATATCCTTTCCAATCCCTTTTCCAATCCGGGCAGTCGCGGTACGATTCTTCTTCCGCGCCGCGACTGCCTTTTTATCTACGAGATACGTTCAATCTTCTTATTCGATTCGTTCCGGCATTCCGTATTACGTAACAAAACGGTCGAATCGGCTCACAGAGAGGCGAGATTCAATGAAAAACAAAAATGGTGAATCTCTGGTATCGAGAATTTTCACCCTACGCAACATGGCCGTTGCCTTCTTGGTGGTCTATTTCGCCATTTTCCTGGCCTACCCAATTTTTAAAGCCTTCGCGGGCAGTCTGCATAACTGGAATCCTCTGATCGGCACTTATGATTGGGTCGGACTCGACAACTTCAAACAGATCCTCACAGACAAACTCTTCTGGACCTCCATGGGGAACACTGCGGTATTCGCAGGTGTTTCCACACTTTTCCGCATTGTGCTTGGTCTCGGTTTGGCCCTGCTGCTCAGCGCCAAACTCGTCAAATGCAAAGACACCCTCCGAGGTCTGTTCTACATGCCGACTATCACTCCGCTCGTGGCAGTCTCTTTCGTGTGGATGTGGATGTTCGACCCGCAGTTCGGCATGGTAGACAAAATCACAGGACTCGACATCAACTGGCTGCACGACACCAAATGGGCCATGCCGGCAGTCATCATCATGACCATTTGGAAGGATTTCGGTTACGCGACCGTTCTATATTTGGCCGGTCTCATGAATCTTCCTCGAGACGTGTACGAGGCGGCCGCCATCGACGGTGCCAACTCAGTGCAGATTTTCTTCAAAATCACCCTGCCGCTGCTTAAATCAACCACCTTGTTCATTGTCATCACGTCACTGATCAGCTACCTGCAGGCATACGTGCAGATTCTCGTCATGACCGAAGGTGGACCGGGCACGTCAACCTACACCATCAGCTATCTCATCTTTGATCAGGCATTCCAGAAATACAACTTCGGCGTCGCATCAGCTCAGGCAGTTGTGCTCTTCCTGTTCACTGGTGTGCTCACCCTCATCATGTTCAAGGTTTCTGGAGATTCGGAGGAACTGGTATGAAATCACGTAAAATTGGCGGCATCATTCTTACGATTCTGCTCTTCATCGCCGCCATCATCACCATTGTTCCATTTGTTTGGATGTTCATTTCATCATTCGCGCCAAATAGCGAAATCGTCAAAGTGACCGGAGGATTATTCCCTAAGCCATCCACGATTGACAACTATGTGAGCATCCAAGAAAAGTTCAATTTCTTGCGATTGTTCGCAAACTCGCTGATCGTAGCAGTACTGAAAACCGGTATTGCAATCTACACAAGTGCGGTGCTTGGTTACGTGTTCTCTAAAATGCGATTCCATGGTCGTAACCTGCTTTTCGGCATCGTTATGAGTACCATGATGATTCCTTGGGCCGTGACCATCATTCCGCAATACGAAATGTTCACCAACTGGGGTCTGCAAGACACCTACACTTCGCTCGTGCTTCCTGGCATGATCAGCGCATTCGGCATCTTTCTGTTCCGTCAATCCATCTCGGGAATTTCCGACGAACTCATTGAAGCGGCAAAACTCGACGGCGCATCCGAAACTAGAATCTTCCATAGCATCATTCTGCCAATGAGCCACAACACCATCGCGGCGCTTGCCATCTTTACCTTCCTGTGGAATTGGGAAGACTACCTATGGCCATTCTTGATGATTACCGACGAAAACAAGCAGCTGCTCGCTGTCGGTCTGAAGGCCTTCAACGGCCAATATGGCACCGATTACGGCGGATTGTTTGCAGCAACTTCGTTGGCAATTGTTCCAGTGATCATTGTGTATATGATTTTCCAGAAGCAGTTCATTGCGGGCATTGCGACTGGCAGTGGCAAGTAAGGTAGGAGCGGTATGACAAACAACGCATCAGATAACGCAACCAGTACGGTGTTCGCCGACTATGTGCGCAAGGCGCGGCCGAATATGCGAGAAGCGTCGATCCTGCAGGGAGAGCATTGGAGGATTGGCATTCTAACGGAATCGCTGATCCGTTTCGAATGGTCAGATTCCGGCGAATTTGAAGACAATCTCACGCAGATGGTGGTCAACCGCGATTTTGGCGCCGACCCGCAATTCACGGTGACGCATCGCGACGGACTGCTCATTGTGGACACCCCCGCACTGTATGTGACGTACGATGGCAAGCCGTTCAGCAAAGAAGGCTTGAGCGTGGTCGTCAAGGGCGTGGCCGACACCCAGTTCAATACGTGGCATTACGGCGACGAGCCGAAGCATAATCTCAAAGGCACCGCGCGCACGCTCGACGAGGCGAACGGCGAAATTCCTCTGGACGATGGTGTGATTTCGCGAGACGGATGGGCGGTACTCGACGATTCCGCCGCAAACGTGATTGTGGAAGCGCATGAAGTGAACGGCAAACCGAATCCGCTTGGTGCATGGGTTATGCCACGCGATCACGCGGAAACCGACTTCTACTTCTTTGGCTACGGCCGCCGCTACACCGAAGCGGTGCAAGACTTCTACAAGCTGGCCGGACCAACGCCTCTGCTGCCGCGCTTCGCACTCGGTAATTGGTGGAGCCGCTACTACCGCTACACGCAAGACGAATACCTGCAGCTCATGGACCGGTTCAAGCGCGAAGGCATTCCGTTCACCACATCCGTGATCGACATGGACTGGCACCGTGTGGACGATGTCGATCCGAAATACGGTTCCGGTTGGACCGGCTATTCGTGGGATAAGCAGCTGTTTCCCGATCATGAGGCGTTCTTGCGCGACTTGCACGAGCGTGGCTTGAAAGCCACGTTGAATGTGCATCCGCGAGACGGCGTGCGCGCATTCGAAGATGACTATGAGGCGGTGGCTAAGTGCGTCGGCATCGATCCCGCAACCGAAGAGGCAGTGGAATTCGACCTCACGAATCCGGATTTCGTAAGCGCCTACTTCGACATGCATCATCGTATGGAAGCCGAAGGTGTTGACTTCTGGTGGCTCGACTGGCAGCAGGGCGGTGTGACCCGTCAGCCGGGACTTGACCCGCTGTGGGTGCTCAACCACTTGCACTACCTGGATTCCGGGCGCTACGCGACTTCTTCCGAACGCAATGTAAATGAGAACTGCGAATGCGAAAAGTGCGCCGAGTCGGGCGCTCGCGATGAGCATGAAATGCATGTTGAGCAATCCGAACGTAACGTGAGTTGTATGGAACGCAACAACCGTTGGCCGCTCACCTTCTCGCGGTATGCTGGCCCGGGTTCGCACCGCTACCCGGTTGGCTTCTCGGGAGACACCATTGTTACGTGGGAATCCTTGCAGTTCCAGCCGTATTTTACTGCTACCGCGTCGAATATCGGCTACGGATGGTGGAGTCACGATATTGGCGGTCATATGTGTGGCTATCGTAACGAACATCTGGAAGCCCGCTGGTATCAGCTTGGCACGTTCAGCCCGATCAATCGTCTGCATTCCAGCAATTCGCAGTTCATGGGCAAGGAGCCGTGGAACTTCTCCGCGGAAGTGCGCGATTCCATGGTGGGTTCGCTGCGGCTGCGCCATATGATGCTGCCGTATCTGTACACCATGAACTATCGTGCCGCGTTCGAGGGCATGCCATTGGTGGAGCCGATGTATTGGGCGGAGCCGAACAATCCGCAGGCGTACGAGGTGCCGGATGAATTCCGTTTCGGTACTGAGCTGCTGGTTGCACCAATTGTTTCTGACAATGACGATTCTGCGCAGCTGGGTAGCACGGAAGCATGGCTGCCGCAAGGTGAATGGTATGACTTCTTCGATGGTCGCCGTTACGTTTCGGCAGGGAAGTCCGGTCGTCGTTTGGAAGTGTGGCGTGCGATCGACCGTATGCCGGTGTTTGCCAAGGCTGGCGGTATCGTGCCGTTGCAGCAGCTTGGCGAGGGCAATAAGGTGAATGATCTTGGCAATCCGGAGTCCCTGCAGGTGCTGGTGTTCCCCGGTGCGAACGGTTCGTTCACACTCAAGGAAGACGATGGTTCTGTGGCTTCTGCTGCTTCCGGCTCTGCATCTGCCGAGTCTTGCGATGGTCAAACTCATGTTGCCGATACGCGCATGAGCCTTGACTGGAAGAATACGGACAATGCCGCGCAGTTCACCGTCAGTCCGGTGGAAGGCTGTGCTGATGCCATTCCGGCACAGCGTAACTGGGAGATTGTGTTCCGTGGAGTTGCGCAACCAGACACGCAGAACGTTCATATCGAAATTGACGGTAAAGCTTGCGATACTGCAGAAATTACATACGATCAGCAGACGTTGAGTCTGTCGGTCGTTGTGCGCGACGTGCCGTCTACTGCATGCTTGAATGTTACGTTTGCAGACGGACTGCAGATTGCCGAGAATCCAGTCGAACAGGACGTGCTTGACGTGCTCTTGCATGCGCAAATGCCGTACATTTCCAAAGAGCATGCGATGCAGACGATTCGTGAGCAAGGAGTGCGCGCACTTGGTGCTCTGCGCACTTTCGATACTGCGCCTCGCTTCAGCAACGAGCTGTTCGTCATATCCGGCATGCCCGATTCGGTAATCAGTTCCTTGGAAGAAATCCTCCTTCGCAGCTGATTCTGGGAGTACCGACATCCATCACCCTTCTATGCCATTCTAGGGTGGTGGATGTTACTCGGGGGGGGGTGGGTGTAATCTGCCCTAGAAGGATGGAGTGTAAGAGCTAGACTGAAAGGATTGAACATGCGAGGGAACTCCTGCGATTCGGATTCAACGCCAAAGACGGAGGAAATACATATTGTTTCTTCCAACGCATGGCATAAGCAGCGGGCGCATGTTCAGGATCAAGCTCAAAACGTTTCGCAGTTTGAACCGATGACGTTCTCGAACACGCCGTTTCCCGTTGATGGGGACGGGCGTAGCCGCAAGAGGGCCAAGAAGCAGGTCGTTCCGGGGTGGAGGTATTCGTTCGTTGCCTGTCTGGTAATGGTCGACCTTGCCGTCATGCTGGTTTCTCTCGCGTTCAGCCTGTGGGCAAACAATTCTGCATATGAAGCCATCGGTAGCGTCATGCCATTTGGGCTATTTCTTGTTTGCTTCAGTGCCATTTGGGTATTGAGCCTTACAATCGTCGGTGCATACCATAGGCATGTGATGGCGGAAGGCTATGAGCTGTATGCGAAGATCATCAACGCTTCGCTGCTCACTATTATCACGTATTGCTCGGTTGCGTTTATTTTCAAACTTGCGCTTCCACGAACGGCACTTATCGTTGCCCCGATCATCGCGTTCTTTCTGGAAGTGATTGCCCGTTGGCAGATGCGTCAGTGGTTGCATCGCAGCCGCAAAAAAGGTTCTTGCAAGTATAGGACCGTGGTGATTGGTTCTTCCGACGGCATTAACCGTGCGTTGCGCACCATGCAGGATTATTCCAATTGGGGGTATTCGCCGGTCGCAGTATGCCCGATCGAAGCTGACGGCAGAAAGAAAGATGCGTATGTGGTCACTTCGTTCGAGCCGGATCCTTCCATTGAAGGTGCCGACAAGCTGAAGGTGATTCCGCTTAATTCCGCGTTCCCCCGCACGTGCGAAAGTCTTTGCGCTCAAGAAGTGTATGTTGCCGACGTGCTGTCTCGTGATTCCGAAATGCTGCATGGTATCTCTCTTGCAGTGGAATCTTTGGGCATGGAGCTTGCGTTGGCCGTGTCCTTGGCTGATGTGAGCGGGCACCGCTTGTATTTGCGTAATACTGCTGAGCAGCCGGTGTTGTTGGCGAGTCTGCCTCAATACACTACTGCTACTGCTGTGGTGAAGCGTGTCGTCGATATCATAGGTTCGGCTTGCGCGTTGTTGATTTCTTCGCCGATTATGCTCGGTGTGGCTATTGCCATCAAACTCGATGATGGTGGCCCGGTGTTTTTCTCTCAGCAGCGCGTCGGGTTACATGGTAAGCCGTTCACCATGTACAAGTTCCGTTCCATGGTTACCAATGCAGAAGAGTTGAAGAAGAAGCTTGCGGAAGAGAATGGCCAGAGCGATCGTTTTATCTTCAAAATGAAGGATGATCCACGTATTACGAAGATTGGCCATTTTATTCGTAAGACTTCGTTGGATGAGTTCCCTCAGTTCTTTAACGTGTTGAAGGGCGATATGTCTTTGGTTGGGCCTCGTCCGGCGTTGCCTGACGAGGTTGCCCGCTATGGCTCCCTGTATTCCACGCGTTTGCTGGTGAAGCCCGGTATTACTGGTCCGTGGCAGGTTTCCGGTCGTTCGGATCTTTCGCAGGAGCAGAGCGAGTATTTGGACGTTTCGTACATCGAGAATTGGTCCATCGCTGGAGATCTCGCGATTCTTGCGAAGACCGTGCTCGTAGTCTTCCGCGGTACCGGTTCCTACTAAGCTGCGCATTGCGTTGCATAGACTCGAAAAATCGCCTCCCTTTCTAGTAAAAGGGAGGCGATTATTTTGTTGAGATTGGGTCAGTTTTTGTGCTTACTCTTCTTTCGGCTCCTTTGGCTCTTCTTGCAGCTCTCGTCATAATAGTAATGGTAGTTGCCGTTCGAGGAGACCTTGCGTTCCTTCGCGAAGTTGAACACGAAGCCCATCACCGGAACGTTGAGGTTGTCGAGCTGAACGGCGATTTCCTTCAGATCGCGCTTCATAGTCACGTCACAGCCAGGTACAACGCCGCCTTCGGGGAGCTGGGGGCTACGGGCTCCGCGGTGCGCTGCACCATGGAAAAGCTTCGCCGGCGACTCTTTGCTGGAAGCGTGTAGCGACTTTTCCACCACATTGCTCAAGGATTCCGCCACGCTGTTAGCAATGCTGGAATCCTGCTTTGCGACGGGGGTCCATCTTCTTTGATTGCGTTTGCGATGCTGTAACTGTGTAGTGTATGTTCCATTTCAATTAGAGTGCAAAAAGTACCAAGAAATGGCGAAATTCCAATGAAAATTGTTGTTGAGAAAACATTTTAAAAATGAAAGTGATTGCAAAAGTGGTTGCGCGAAATGGCCTCATTATGTTTTTCGTATTATGTTGTGTTTTTAAAAATACGGATATATATTCCCTAAGATTCGATTCGTTTTTATTGCCGACAATGAGGTACAGTAGTTCATGTAGTTATTTACGATAAAGGAGGGATTTACATGTCCGTTCTTGATGGTTTCAAAGAAGTTGGTGAAAGAACGGGTGGCAAGTTGACCATGACGGTCATGCTTGAATCCGTTCGTTTTTCCAAGGGTGTTTCCGAAGTGCTCGGTCGTCCGGAATTCGTCAAACTGCTGGTGAATTACGAGCGCGGCAAGTTCGCAATCCAGGTGTGCGACAAGAACGATGATTTCGCGGTTCGGTTCAACGATCCGAATGCTGATCGTCCGGCTTCCGTGACCACTCGCAATCTTGACCTGCTTGTTGCAACGCAGAAGTTCTTCACTTTCCCGGAAGTGCCTGCAGACAAGATCGCCTACTTCGCCTTGGAAGGCGAATATCACAGTGATGAGCGCGTGATCCTCTTCGACGCCAAGAACGGGGTTCGTAGCGGCACCGTCGGCAAGCGCGGTCCGAAGGCCGGCCATGGCGGCCGCAAGCGCAGAAAGATCGACGACGTCAAGGAAGCTACGGTGATCGGCGCCAACAACGCCCTATGAAACCGATAGTATCTTGGTGATACCTCGAATCACAATATAGTTTGAGCCCCGTAATATCTTCGAATATTACGGGGCTCAAACTATGTGAGCTGAATCACGTAAATTGAATATTAATCACCAGTCAACGCAAGCTTCAATACGAGCATTGCCATTTGATCGTGCTGAAATTAGCGTGACGAAGCATATCAGTAGCAGTGGTTGGCGAGCCAGTACGAATAGGCTCCCTGGATGGAACCGTAACGCTGTGCGCAATAGCCCCAGAACCACTTGAGCTGGGTCTGGTAATTGGTAGCCCAATCGGCGCCCTCGCTCACCATCTTGCTGCCAGGCAATGCCTGGGGCAGGCCATAGGCGCCCGAACCTGGATTCGTTGCGGTGACGCTCCAGCCGGACTCGTGGGTGATGATGTATACGGTGGCGGTGAAATCGGCCTCGGTGTAGCCGTTCGACAGCAGATAATCGTGAGCCCACTGCTGCATTTCGCCAGCCGGCACAGTGGTGCCGATCGACGCGGAAGCGCTAGAGGACGACGACGAAGTGGAGCCGGTGCCGACGAGAATAACCTTGTCGACCGGAGCCTTCTTCACATACGAGCTGATCATGTTGGAGGAAACCACAGTGTCGCCGGACTTGGTTACGAGGTTCGTGGTTTCCAACACGCCCTCTTCGCCTTCCGTCTCGACCTTCTCCTGGCCTTTCGGCAGACTTGAGGTTTCCTTCTTGACGACATTGAAGCCGATGGCGGTGTCGGCAACCTCGACGCTCGCACCGGCACGTTGAATGGTGATTACGGTTTTCTCATCGACCTTGGTGGTGAGTGAGGGGGAGACCGTGTCTTCCGGTTCGAGCGTGATGTCACCCGCGTCAAGCACGGACTTCACGTCGGTGAAATTAGTGCCGGGCACCACGCGCGACTTGCCGTTGATCTTCACGGTAACGTACGAGGTGTCTCCATTAAGCAGTTCGCGGGCGTTACCACGGGACGCCTCCGCAGAATCTGTGACGGAGAAAGCTGTGACCTGATTGGTTGTATTCTGCTTCGCGGACGTGTAAAGATTGCGCGACACAATGCCGCCGGTAGCCAACAGGCCCACCGCCGCAACGGTTGCGGCGATCTTCACCAGCGAGGACTTGCTCGGCATGACGAAGGTAGACGATCGGGCGTGCTTGCTGTGGTTAGCCATTCTGCTCCTATACGCGCGTTCAGATCCTCGACGAATTCACGCATGCTCAGCATGCGGCGCGCTGCCACATGGGGCTTCGCCGGAAAGCGCACATCTAATGAGCGAGTTTACCTCACGCCATGGAAACCGGGCGGGCGCATATGTAACAGGTGGGCAAAACAAAAGGTGCCGTTGATGTTGACCATCGAACGACACCTTTGAAATCGTTGTGATTTTCGGCCTATTCCGCTTGCGCCTCAGCCTCTTCGGCAGTGGCCTTTTTGACGTCCAACGCCTTGGCCTGCGCGATCAGATCGTCCAGATCCGACGCACGCAACGCACCGGCCTGCTGGAACACGATCTGCTGGTTCTTGATCACCATCAACGTCGGCACAGCCTGTACCTTGGCCGCGGAAGCGAGATCCGGATTCTGGTCGATATCGACCTTGGCGAAATAAATGTCAGAATTCGCCTCGCTCGCCTTTTCGAACGTCGGGCCGAACGCGCGGCATGGACCGCACCAGGTCGCCCAAAAATCCACGAATACCAGATCGTTGGATTCCACAATCTGATTGAAATCCTTGGAAGTGACTGCATGCGTTGCCATGATTGCTCCTTGCTGTTCGTGCCATCGACGCGCGTGACGGGCTGCGCCCCTCGTATGCGATTGCTTTGGAGTATATAACCGTGCCCCAACCCTACGTATTCCCGGCATGCGCAAGATCCGCTGTCAGAGGAATCGTCTTCCAGCGCATGCTTTTCCAGCCAATTCACACAAGATGCGTGATAATGGGACTATGCCAGTGATGAATGATGAAGTGCCCGACGAGGGCGATTTCGATGCAGGACGCCGACGCGGAGAATTCGACGACATTACGCCGGAGGATTTCATCCGCGGAATAGGAAACCCTCCAGGATGGCTTGCTTCCGGCGAAATCAACCGTATGCGCGGTGAAATGCCGATCCCGTACGTGCTCGTGGTGCCGGTGCGCACTGACGATCTGGGACGTGTTTCACAGGTCGGATCGCTGTTGCGCGTGTCTGACGACGGCAGCATCGAACGAACGCTGATCGCCGGCCGCGTGCTCTACCACGAATCGTTGCGTGAGGCCGTGGCGCGCAATATCGCCAAGGATTTGGGAGATATCGCGCTGCCGCAGTTGCCAGTGAGCCTGCAGCCGTTCACCGTAGCCGAATTTTTCCCGACGCCCGGACTGTCCGACTATTTCGACTCCCGCCAGCATGCGATCGCATTGTGCTATGTGGTGCCGATCGCAGGCGATTGCAAGCCGCAGGACGAGACGCTCGACGTGGAATGGGTCAATCCGAACAGTGAGATCCTCGACACTTTCGTCAACCAGATGAGCAACGGATATGGCACGATTGTGCGTCAGGCGATCGCTTGGGCCGGCAAATAGGCTGCGAATACATGCAACAACAAGGGGGAGCAACGAAGGAGCGCATATGACGATCGAATTGCATAACAATGTGTATTGCGAGGGTGAGGGGATTCCTGTGGTGCTGGTGCACGGGTTTCCCGTGGACCACCGCATGTGGAACGAATGCGCGGATGCGTTGAAAGCGACTGCTGCGGAACATGGCATGAAACAGTTCCCGATTTGGGCTCCCGACATGCCCGGCGCAGGAGAAGGGCCGATTCCTTCCGACGAGAACAGTGGAGGCAAAGACACGGACGGCGCTTTCTCCAACGGCTTGGACCGCATGGCTGACGCTTACGTCGACCTGTTGCACGCTGCCGGATACGACAAGGCGATTTGGGTGGGTCTTTCAATGGGCGGCTACCTGATTCTCGACATTCAGCGTTTGCACCCCGAAGCCGTAGCCGCACTGGCATTATGCGACACGAAGGCCGATGCTGATTCCGAGCAGATGCGTGCGAAACGCATCGCGATCGCAGAGGAATGCGAATCGACGGGCACACACGAGCCGGTTATGGGATTCGCCGCCGCCACGCCTGAGGATTCAACCATCAAACAGTCGGACGCCTACCGTGAACAGTTCACTGCATGGATCAACGAGCAGCCGGCCGAAGGTATCGCTTGGCGTGAACGCATGGCGGCCGGGCGCCCGGACCTGAACGATGTGCTATCAACGATTACAGCGCCGGTCGCGGTGATCTGCGGCGACAAGGATCCGTCGAGCCCGCCGAACGTGATGGCACCGATCGCCGATGCGATGATGGCTACGAGCACGGATATGACGGTGGTGTTTGATTGCGGTCATTTCAGCGCTTATGAGCATCCGCAGGCGGTCGCCGACGCACTGCTTGCATTGGTGCGCAGAGTGCAGTAACCGATATTCCCACAACTGCCGTCAATAGCGCAATCAGATATACAAAAAAAGAAAATACGATTTATATAGAAAATATATCTTCCATATATCGTATTCAAGGAAAGAAGCAACCGATGAGCGTGTTCTCGCCACTGGCGCTGACCCAGGCACTGCCGTTCCTGCCACTTGCGCAAGGCGACATCGACTATGAGGTTTCAAGACGCGACGAACCCGACCTGTTCGATACGGTGCTGCTGGAACCTGCCACGAAAGTCATTCTCGTCAAAGACGGCATGGTAGCGGTGCCACGCGGACAAGGCGCCATCGCGGATTACGCCAACGTGCACATGCGTTTGGCGCAGCTGCCCGGAGCCTACGTGGCGACGGAACTGCACGCGCATCCGACGGCGCTCGCCATATTCCTCGGCTCATATGGTGGCAATCGTGACGAGCATGTGGTGGCCGTTGACGTGTCTCGTGTGAGGGCTGAGGAGCCGGTGGCTGCGAGCAGCGAGCGTATGGGCGCGGACGACGCATTCGGCGAACAGCGCGAGCCGGAAGAGAAGACGTCGAAATCGCTGTTGGAAAACGCGGCGGAACGATTCGACTGGGTTGACCTGCGTGGCTTCGCCCCGCATGCCAGCGCACGCGAAGCAGGCCAGGCCACAACGGCGATCTCGCTGGGCGTATGGCATGCGCGCCAACGCCATTGCCCCACATGCGGTGCCCCGACCGAACCGGCGTTGGGTGGATGGGCGCAACGGTGCACCAGCGAAGCGGATGGCAAACGGCTGCTGTTTCCCAGAGTGGAGCCGGCCGTTATCACGGCGATCGTGGACCATGAGGATCGTCTGCTGCTGCAGCACAACAGTGCCTGGCGCAATACCGGCCTGTATTCCGTGTCCGCAGGCTTCGTGGAGGCGGGCGAGAACCTGGAGCACGCATGCCGGCGCGAAGCCAAAGAGGAGGTCGGCATCGAACTGGGCGAACTCAAATATTTGGGATCGCAGCCATGGCCATTCCCAGCCTCGCTCATGATGGCGTTCAAGGGCGTGGCCAATACCACCGACGTGCACGTGGACGGCGATGAGACCCTGCAGGCGCGTTGGACGACCCGCGACGAATATATGAACGAGCTGGTAGCAGGGCGTATGGAATCCCCCGGAAAGGCCACCATCGCCCGCTACATGATCGAAGAATGGCTCGGTCACGATCTACCGTAACAAGTTTCGGTCCAGCGCTATGGGAAATGCATGTGATTGACGTAGAATGAGCTTTCATGAGTGAAGAAAACGAAAACAAGCCGAATCTGGACGTTCCCGAGCATCTTGAATACTCCGACGAGCATGTGTGGGTGGACGCCTCCACTGAACCGGCCATGGTGGGCATCACCGAATATGCGGCCGACCAGCTTGGCGAACTCGTATACATCGATCTGCCGGAAGTCGGCACCGAAGTGCAGGCCGGCGACGAAGTGGCGGAATTGGAATCCTCCAAAGCCGTCACGCCGTTGGTCACTCCAGTGGCTGGCGTGATCCGCTATGTGAACAGCGAAGCGGCCGACGATCCGGGCATCGTTACCGGTGACCCGTATGGCGAAGGCTGGATTTTCAAAATCGAGCTTGAGGATGACGAACCGGGACTGCTTTCCTCAGAGGAATACGCCAACATCGTGGCGGAATAAACGGCTTGGCAAAACGTCTAGAAACATCTAGAAACAGGGAACTGCACACGAAATCAGGTATGAAATCGTTACCGTTCCCTGAATAATCCCTGATTTTCATGGCTGGGGTAACAAGTAGTTCGGCAATCGCATTTATAGTGGGGATATGACCGAACCACAGCCGCTGCCCCAGCGTGAACCGGATGCCATATCCGAAGATGACATGCCGACCGTACCCATTCCCGCACGCAAGGTGGTCACCACCTTCGATGCCGCTTCGAGGCATGAGCGCATCGAAGTCAAGCCTCCGCTGACGCAGCTGTTCCGCCGTACCATCACCAGAGCGTTCAACGGATGGGTGACGGTCTCGACAAATATGGTACGCAATCTCAACTGGTACCCGCGCGTGGAACCGTATGTCGGCTATGGTACCGAACATTACTCACGCCTAATCTGCCGAACCGTGTACGGGCCCTTCAAACGCCAGGCGGGCCGCCTGACCCGAGGCATCCGCGCCATGCTCACCATCCCTTCGCCGCATACGAAGGTGCGCATCGCCATCGACGGCATGCCCCTGGAAACCGTGCAGGTGGGGGTGTCGGAAGTGTATGACGAAGTGGATGCGCAGCGCAATGTTTCCAGCGAATTCGCCGCGTCCGATTCCGCAGGCTATCTTGATCTTGTGGCCGAGCATTCGCTCGAACCGGGCGTGCACGACGTGTCGTACAAGGTGCGCAGCCGCAAACCGGTCAAAGCCAACCTGTTCACCATTCCCAGCGGTACGAAAGTCGGTGTGATCTCCGACGTGGACGACACTGTCATGATCACGCAGGCGCCAAGCCTGATGAAAGCGGCCTACAATCTGCTGCTGCTCGATCCGAAGAAGAAAATGCCGGTGGCGGGCATGAACCTGCTGTTCAATCGCATTGCGGACATGTTTCCGGACGCGCCGTTCTTCTACCTGTCGACGTCGCCGTGGAACGTGGAAAGCTCGATTAGGCATTTCATCGCTGACCATGGGTTCCCGGAAGGGCCGCTGCTGCTGCGTGATCTCGATCCCCGCCCGAAAACGTTCATCCCTTCCGGAGTGCAGCACAAACTCGAGTATGCCGAACAATTGATGGCTGATTTTCCCGACATGAAGTTCATTCTGATCGGCGATGATGGGCAGAAGGATCCGACCACGTACGCCACGATCGCACGTCGGTATCCGGGTCGTGTGCTTGCAATCGGCATCCGGCAGCTGTCTCCACGCGAGGCCGCTGGCAATCTCGGCACCGTTGCGGGGCGTGCGGCCACGCAGCCAATTCCAGTCACCGACGTTCCTGTATTCACGGGAACGACCGGCTCGAATCTGATGAAAACCATGCTGCCGTTCCTGAAACAGCAGCTGGGCGTCTGACGGGTTTTCTTTCCATTTACGGCAAGGGGGATGCGCGTTGCGCTGGATTGGGACCGCGATGCCGGTATAATCGCCTGCATGACTGATTTTCGGGGTGAACAGGGCGCAATGGGCGCGCAGGAAAGCGACAAGAGCCGTCAGGACCGTCTGGACGAATGCGGGATGCCGATCGCGAAACGCGTGCCAATGGAGCGCGTGTTCCACGGCGACACCTTCATCGACGAATACGAATGGCTGCGCGACAAGGAATCGCAGGACGTGCAGGATTACGTCGCCGCACAGAACCGGTATTGCGAACAGCGCATGGAAGCGTTGAAAAACCTACGCACCACATTGTTCGACGAGTTCAAATCACACGTACAGGAAACTGACATGTCCGTGCCGACGCGCATGGACAGCTACTGGTATTTCACACGTACCAAGGAAGGCCAGCAGTATGCGGTGCAATGCCGTGTGCCGATTCGAAGCGCAGACGATTGGGATCCGCCGACCATTGAGATCGGCGTTCCCATCGACGGCGAACAAGTGGTGTTCGACACGAATGCCGAAGCTCAGGGCCACGATTTCTTCCGCGTCGGCGGCATGGATATTTCCAAAGACGGACGTTGGATGCTGTACGGCACTGATACCAGCGGCGACGAACGTTACAATTTCCGTATTCGCAACATCGAAACCGGCGATGAACTGCCGGAAGTGTTCGAAGGCATCGGCGGCGCCTGCTTCACACCGGACGCACAATGGGTGTTCTATGTGCTGCTCGACGACGCATGGCGTCCATATGCGGTGATGCGTCACCGCGTTGGCACCTCCATCACCGACGATGTAGAAGTGTATCGCGAACAGGACGAACGATTCTGGGTGGGCATCGGCCTGTCGTTCGACGAACGCAATCTGGTGATCGGCACCGGATCGAAAACCACCACCGAAGTGCTGCTGCTTTCCACCGACGATCCGGAAGGTGAATTCCGTGCGTTCATTCCGCGCGAGCCGGATGTGGAGTACGACGTGAGCTTCAGCCGTTTCGAAGGTGCCGGCGAGCGCGGCGAGGACATTCCACTTGCCGTGGTCTACCACAATGCGTTGAACCCGAATTTCGAAATCGATGTGATTGACATGCGTTCGCATGAGCCTCCATACCGTTTGGGTGAGGGTGTGCGTGTGGCTGTTGGCTCGCCGTACGGATGCGAGCATGGTGATGATGTCGAACCGGGCGCTTCTTCGATGCCGATCGGCACGCCGTATTCGAATCCTTGCAATCCCGCCATTTTGCAGGGTGCGCACGGTCTTGGCATCGAGGGAATTTCGATTTACCGGCATTACGTGGCGTTGCAGTACCGTGCGGAAAGCCTGGCGCATATCGCGGTGATGACGAAGGATGCAGCCGCGGAGGATTTTCTTGCAGGGCGACCGTGGCGGTTTACCGAACTGGTTCCGCACGCGTTGGAAGGCGATTGGGATGTTGACGAGTCGGTGGACGAGATCAACGAGGAGCGTGCTGAAGTGTGGGGCGCGCTCGACCAGTTGGCCGCTGCGCAAGGCGAAGGGTCGGCCGTGCATGGGATTTCCCGCAAGGCCATGACTTCGTCGGATGGCGCGACCGCCGATGCGATGCCGGGGGAGACCCGGCGCTTGTATTCGATCGGTCTGGGAGGTAATCCTTCGTATGATGCGCCCCGTATACGCTACTCGTTCGCCAGTTACACGCGTCCCGGCGAGCTGCATGATGTCGATCCGGCAACCGGCGAGGATCGCCTGTTGAAGCGTGCCACTGTGCTTGGTGGATTTGAGCCGCGCGAATATATGGAGCGCCGAGTGTGGGTTACCGCCCGCGATGGCGAGCGTATTCCCGTTTCCTTGGTGTGGCGTCGTGACGTGCCTGCTTGTGATTCGGCGATGTTCGTTACCGGTTATGGCGCGTATGAGATCAGTTCGGATCCGGGATTCTCGGTGTCTCGCATCAGCATGCTTGATCGTGGTGTGCTTTATGCGGTGCCGCACATTCGCGGCGGCGGCGAGATGGGTCGTGCCTGGTATGAGCAGGGGCATTTGCTCAATAAGAAGCATTCGTTTGAAGATTTCGTTGATGCCGTTCGTGCGTTGCAGCGTGCCGGTTTGGCGTCGCCTGTTCGCACGGTGGCCGATGGTGGTTCCGCCGGTGGCCTGTTGATGGGTGCCGTGGCGAATATGGCTCCCGAATGTTTCGCCGGTATTGAGGCGGATGTGCCTTTTGTGGATGCGTTGACGTCGATTCTTGACCCGTCGTTGCCGTTGACGGTTACGGAGTGGGATGAGTGGGGCGATCCGTTGCATAATGCGGACGTGTACCGGTATATGAAGGAATATACGCCGTATGAGAATGCGCCGGCTGATGCGAATGATGCTCGGGTTGCGGTTTTCCCGAAGATTTTCATCACCACGTCGATGAATGACACGCGTGTGCTGTATGTGGAGCCGATGAAATGGTTGGCTCGCCTGCAGCGTGCCGGTGTGGATGCTGTGGCGAAGATTGAGGTCGAGGCCGGTCATGGGGGTACGTCCGGAAGGTACAAGCAATGGGAGGAGATTTCCTATGAGAATGCCTGGTGTCTTGGCGTGATGGGTATTACCAGCTGATTAGGCTGTGCGATTTTGTGAGATTCGTATGATCCATGCTTTTCGTGTGTTTCATACAGGAAAGCGGCATGGAGTGTCCATTAGTTGAGCGTTACGCGTCCACGTGCTGATTCGTTGACTAGAGTCGCGTGCTATGAGTGATTCTGCAAAGAAGTACACCATCGCCGTCATTCCGGGCGATGGCATTGGCAAGGAAGTGACTCCGTGGGCCCAGAAGGCTCTGGAGAAGTCGGCCGAGGGCGTCGCCGAATTCGATTACGAGAATTTCGATCTTGGTGCCGAGCGTTACCTGCGTGACGGTGCGATTCTTCCGGAAGAGGAAGAGGAGCGCATCAAGAAGACCGACGCGATCCTGCTGGGCGCCGTAGGCGATCCGCGCATCAAGGCCGGCATTCTGGAGCGTGGCCTGCTGCTCAAGCTCCGCTTCGATCTCGACCAGTACGTCAACCTGCGTCCTTCCAAGCTGTACAAGGGCGTGACCTCCCCGCTCGCCAATCCGGGCGACATCGACTTCGTTGTGGTGCGCGAAGGCACTGAAGGCCTGTACTGCGGTGCCGGTGGAGCGGTGCGTCGCGGCACCCCGAACGAGGTGGCCACCGAGGTCTCCATCAATACCGCCTACGGTGTGGAGCGTGTGGTGCGTTACGCCTTCCAGCTGGCCATGAAGCGCAGGAAGCATGTGACCCTCGTGCACAAGAAGAACGTGCTCGTCAACGCGGGCGACATGTGGCAGCGCATCGTCGACAAGGTCGCCGAGGAATATCCGGAAGTCTCCCACGACTATCTGCACATCGACGCGACCACCATCTTCATGGTGTCTAATCCGTCTCGTTTCGACGTGATCCTTACCGACAACCTGTTCGGCGACATCATCACCGACGAGGCCGGCGCCGTAGTCGGTGGCGTTGGCTATTCCGCTTCCGGATGCATCAACGCTTCCGACGAATACCCGTCCATGTTCGAGCCAATCCACGGTTCCGCACCGGATATCGCAGGCCAGAACAAGGCCAATCCGACCGCCGCGATCCTTTCCGCGGCCATGCTGCTGCGTCACCTCGGTTTCGACGAAGCCGCCGCCAAAATCGATGCGGCCGTCGAAGCCGACATTGAGGAACTGGGGTCCACTACCCGCTCCACCGACGAGGTCGGACGCGACATTCTGGCCCGCATGTGACGGGCATGATCCGGATTATATGATTTTGCTGGATCTGTTTAGCCTGTTGAGATGCCCGTCTAATCGAGTTTCACGCTTGATTTGACGGGCTTCACGCAGATTCAGGGGAATTTCAGGGATTGCTTTCAGGGTGGATGAGGCAACAAGGGAAATTATGGGATATTGTTGGAACCATGAGTGACAACAATGCCGACTACAACGGTTCCGGCCAAGACAACTATTACGCTTCGAATGATTCAGCCCAAGCTGATTTCGGACAATTCCAGGATGGCCGCAATCAGCCTGCATCGCAACCGTACAATCCTGACCCGTACGCATCGCAGCAGCCCGCGCAGGGATATGCCCCGGACAACACGCTGGGCAACAACATCCCCGACGGTACGTATGGCAATGGTCAGCCATATGGTCAGTCGGCTGCCTACGGTTCGTCCGTCCCCGCATATGGCTTGGCCGCTCCCGCTTACGGGCAGCCGACTCAGCCTACGCAGCCTATGCAGCCTGCGCAACCTGCACAGCCCATCTACGGCCAGCCGACGTACGGGCCTACGAATTACGCACAATCGGCGCAGACCCCCTATTATCAGCAGCAGGCACAGCCCCAATACACGCAGTCCGCATACAATCAGCCACCAACCTACGCGCAGCAGACCTACTATCAAGCAACCCAACAGCAGCCCGGCTATGGCTACGCGCAGAAGTCGAAGATCGTCGCCGGCCTGCTCGGCCTGTTCCTCGGCACCCTCGGCATGCACAACTTCTATCTGGGATACACCGGCAAGGCCGTGGCTCAGCTGTTGCTGACCCTGATCGGATGGATCATCCTTATCGGACCGATCATTTCCGGAATCTGGTCTCTGATCGAAGTCGTCCTCATCCTGTGCTCCAGCTACGGGTCTAACTGGCATCGCGATGGGCGCGGCCAAGAGCTCCAAGATTGATGAGCAGAGGCCTGTACAAGCAGCCGGGTGGCAAACTCGTAAGGGTTTCCGTCCGGCTTTCTGATGCCATTCCAGCATATTCCCGCGAAGGCGCAAGTTCCACACAATCCGTGGAACGATGCCGGATCGACGGCGATTTCTTTCTTGACGGCGATGACAAGGATTCCCGCCGACTATTGCAGGATTGGGAAAACCTGCTGCAAAGCCAGCGAAGCACGCCCGAACGCGACATTACGCGACGATTGCAAGCGATTACCGCGAACTATCCGAACGTGCGATTGGTGGGTATGACGGAAGAAGGCATCGCCATCGCTTTTCTTCGCGCAATCACAGGCAGCGAATCGCGCAATGCGGAAGATGCAACGAACAACGGAAATATCGCGCGGTCCACGAAACAATATTCCGGGGAACAACCGGAAATGCATAATGCGCTGACACAAGAGGAATATCTGGAACGCTGGCGGGCCCTGAAACCGACCGTCATCCATGACAAACCGCGAAATCCAAACGAACAAATGGAAACCGACATCACATGGGCGCGCGAAGTGGCGGCAGGCAAACGCGAACCCACGCTGCGTATCTGGGAATGGGCCGCCCCAGCGGTGGTCATCGGCAAATTCCAGTCGCTCGAAGACGAAGTCAATACGGCGGTTGCGCAGAAGGAAGGATTCACCGTGGTCCGACGTTGCACCGGCGGCGGGGCGATGTTCATCGAACCGGGCAACACCATCACCTACTCGTTGTACGCGCCGCTCGATTTCGCCCAAGGCATAAGCATCGAGGAATCATACCGGCTCTGCGATTTCTGGCTGGTGCGCGCGCTTAAGGAACTCGGGCTCGACGTACGATTCGCCGGTCTCAACGACATCGCCACGCAATACGGCAAACTCGGCGGAGCCGCGCAACGCCGCTTCACACCAGTAGGGGGAGGGCCTGGCGCCATACTGCATCACGTGACCCTCGCCTACGATATCGACGCGGAAAAAATGGGGCGGGTATTGAACACTTCACGCGAGAAAATGTCGGACAAAGCGGTGAAATCAGCGGTAAAACGAGTCGATCCAATGCGCTCGCAGACGGGCATGAGCCGTGAAGACGTGGTTGAACGGCTGCTCGACGCCGCCAGGCGAGTTACAATGTAGCCCGATGGTCGAAGCCGCCCTGATGTCAAGGGCAATGAGAACGTTACGAAAGCTTGTGTTCCGTGAGGGCATGTGGAATCGCACCAGGCTTTCGAAGCCGCGGCAGCGCGCCCGGCAACACGCCTGGCGGCGTGCCCAGAGGATGTGCCTATGAACGGAGGTGTGACAAATGGCTACGCCAAACGAGACCAATAGTGGACCCAGTGGCGAAAGCGCGACGTTGCTGCACACCGCGTTGTTCAAGCAGGTTTCTTCCGAAGAGGCGGAGGAACTGCTGCCGCATCTGCAGCATGCCGAATACAGCAAGGGCGACTATATTTTCCGTGAAGGCGACACCGATCACCGCATGTATCTGCTGGAACGCGGGCGCGTCAAACTGATCCGGCAATCGTCCGACAGACGTGTGCAGTTGTTGAGCATTCATGCGTACGGCGAGGTGCTGGGTGAGATTCCGGTGTTCGATCCGCATGGTGGGCCGCGCACAGCGTCCGCCGTGGCCATGACCAGTGACACGAAAGTCGTATGGCTTGAGCATGACGCCCTGTTCGCATGGCTTGACGAGCATCCGCGCGTGGCCGTCGACATGCTTCAGGTGCTCGCGCATCGCATGCGTGACAATAACGAGCGCATTTCGGAGCTTGTGTTCATGGACGTGCCGGGACGTTTGGCGAAAACGCTACTGAATCTGGCGTCACGCTTCGGCGAGCCGGTCGAGGCGGGGTTGAAGGTGCCGCACGATCTGACGCAGGAGGAAATGGCGCAGCTGGTCGGTTCGTCGCGTGAGACGGTGAACAAGGCGCTGATGGATTTCGCCAACCGTGGATGGATTGCGCGTGAGGGCCGTTCCATCATCATCTACCAGCCGGGTATGCTTATTCGACGATCGAGACGATAATTTTCGACTGTTTTCCAGCGTTTTTCAAGTTTTACGGTTGTTTGTGAGAAACCCGTGACGCCTGCGGGCGTGCGGTTGATTAGTAGACCCACCACCTTAGAATGGGCACCATGCCCGAAAAGAAGACTTTGACCGTTCAACGTGTGCTCGCACTCGTGATTGCCTACATCACGCTGAGTGTGGGTGGCGGCGTGGCCGCCAGTTTGTTCCTCCTACCGGCGGTTTTCGGCGCGAACAGCGTCGCCAAGGCGGTTATTCCGTCGCTGTCCGTCGAAGGTATTGATTTTGATGTGACCAGTCTGCCGCAGAAGTCGACCATGTACGCTTCCGATGGCACCACGAAAATCACCGAATTCTGGGATCAGAATCGTGAAGTCGTGCCGTTGAAGAATATTTCCAAATACATGCAGCAGGCCGTGGTCTCGCGTGAAGACAGACGATTCTTCACTCACGGCGGCGTTGATGTGCAGGGTGTGTTCCGCGCGTTCGTCCAAACATACATGAAGGGCGACCATCAGGGCGGTTCCTCCCTTACCCAGCAGTATGTCAAAAACGTGCTGATTCTGCAGGCGCAGCAGGATGACGATCCGATCGCGCAATACCATGCGTCGGAAGATACCATCGCACGAAAATTGAGGGAAATGCTGATTTCCGTGCAAATGGAAAAGCAGTATTCCAAGCCTGAAATTTTGCAGGGATATCTCAATATCGCACAGTTCGGCGGCAATAGCCTCTATGGCGTGCAGGCGGCTGCGAAACGGTATTTCAACACCACCGCAGATCAGCTGAACATTGTGCAGTCCGCCACCATCGCGGCAATCACCAAGAATCCGAACGCTTACGATCCTTCCGTCGAATCGAACCAGCCGGAATCCGAGAAGCAACGCAATATCGTGCTGCAGCTGATGAACGAGCAGGGCTATATTTCGGATGCGGAATATCAGGAGGCGGTCAATACTCCGCTCGCGGATACGCTTGATGTCCAGCCTATCTCCACCGGTTGCATGGCCGCGGATTATGATGCGGGCTATTTCTGCGATTACGTGGTGCATAAGATTTTGAATTCCAAGGAATTCGGCAAGACCAGTGAGGATCGAGAAAAGCTGCTGAAAGAAGGCGGCCTGAAGATCGTTACCACTCTGGATATAGATGCCAACACCCTGTTGAACGAGACCGCGCGCAACACCATTCCACCGGAAGATTCCTCCGGCATGGAAATCGTGATGGCGTCCGTCAAACCGGGTACCGGAGAAGTGTTGGGCTTCGGGCTGAACCGAACGTATGATGCCACTGAAGCGGCCCAAGGCGACCAGACCAGGGATTCCATGAACTATGCCGTGGATCGAGAAGACGGCGGCGGCATGGGCTTCTCCATCGGCTCGTCGTGGAAGCCTGTCAATCTGGTGGCATGGATGGAAGCGGGACATTCCGTCAACGAGAACCTGCAGACGTCCACGAGGTATTCGACTTCGTTGTTCGCATGCGATCGTTATACCGGCGGCACTGATTCGTGGAACGTCACCAACGCAATAACCAATGGAACGGTGAACCCGGAAACGCCGGCATTGGCTTTGGCAAGGTCTCATAACACCACGCAGGCTTCCATGGGATCCATCATCGGCTTGTGCAAGATTGCCGATACCGCAACTGAACTTGGCTATCATGATGCGAATACCGGTGAGACGCTCGACAAGACCTCATCATTCGTGCCTGCCATGATGGTCGGCAACGTCAACGTATCCCCGCTGACGATGGCAAGCATCTTCGCTGTATATGCGTCCAATGGCGTGCAGTGCAATCCGATTGCACTGAAGCAGGTGACTGATGCGGACGGCAATGATATTAAGGTGCCTTCCGCGAACTGCCATCAGGCGGTTGATCCGGAAATCATTCAAACGCTTGCCTGGGCCATGAATCAAGGCGTTGTCCGTCCTGACGGCGCAGGCGGTGTGGCACAGCTGGCCAATGGACGTAAGACCTTCGCCAAGACCGGTACCCACGAGGATCAGCTAGTTACGACAGGTGGTTTCATTCCGAACCAGATCGCCACATTCGTACTCGTCGGTGACGTGCAGAACCCGGTTGGGCACCCGATTGCGAATATCGCTATCAACGGCCAATACCACAGCTACTGGGATGGTTCCACCATCGCGGCTCCGGCATGGCGTGACTTTATGAATGCTTATGCGGAACGCAAACAGCTGCCGATTGACAACGATTATGGGCAGCCTGCGGCCAAGTATTCCGCAACATCCGGCACGGTCACCAGGATCGGCGGTGGAAGGCAGAATGCCACACAGCAGCAAAGCACGATCATCCAGCAGCAGAACCAGTCGCTTCAGCAGCAAAGCCAGCAGAACGACCATCGGTCTAATCAGAATCAGTAGCAGACCGAAGATGAGTGACACTTCCGCAATGCAACGAATGGAAGTGAACAATCAATGAACGCCCGCCACGCTCGGCGGGCGTTCTGCGTAGAATGCAGATAGTGCCGGTTCTATGGCACGAAATCTCCAGAGAAGCTCAAGGGGAATACGAGAAGAAGGTTCAGCTGATCGGCATGAAGCCAGTAGACGCGACCGGAGGGGAGCTACTACGATGAGCGAAGACGAAAAGAAAGCGAAGCAGTCGAAGAAGGCCAAAACCAATGGCACGGTTGGACTGTTCGATCCTATGACCTTGCGTGGCGTGACCGTGCGCAACCGCATCTGGCTGCCGCCAATGGACACGTACTCTGCATTGGCCCAGGATGGCCTGCCCACGCCATTCCACTACCAGCATTATGTGTCGCGTGCCATGGGCGGTTTCGGCATGATTATCGTGGAAGCCACCGCAGTGGCGCCGGAGGGCCGTATTTCGCCGTGTGACTTGGGATTGTGGACCGACGAGCAGATGGATGCATGGCGTTGGATCGTTGCCGATACGAAGGCCGCCGGCGCCACCATGGCGGTGCAGCTCAACCATGCCGGACGCAAGGCCTCCACCGGCTGCTTCTCCATTGGTTTTGGGCATGAGAGCGTGCCGGAGGAGCAGGGTGGCTGGAAGACCGTGGGACCAAGCGCCAACGCGTTCGGCTCACTGACCAAGCCTCGCGCGTTGACCGTTGACGAGATCCATGCCATTGTCGACCAGTTCCGCGATGCCGCTTGGCGTGCTTATGATATCGGTTTTGACGCGGTGGAAATTCATGCGGCCCACGGCTATCTGCTGTCGCAGTTCCTCGACCCGCTGATTAACGAGCGTGAGGATGAGTATGGCGGATCGTTCGAAAACCGCATCCGCATGCTGGTCGAGGTCGTGGACGCCGTGCGTTCCGTCGTGCCCGACACCATGCCGGTGCTGGTACGTGCTTCCGCAACCGACTGGGCCGCCGGCGGTTGGGATCTCGACCAGACCGTCGACCTTGCCAAAGTGTTGAAGGAGCATGGCGTCGATCTGGTGGATGTTTCCACCGGAGGCATGATTCCGGATGTTACCATTCCGGTCAAGCCCGGCTATCAGGTTCCGTTCTCGGAGCAGGTGCGTTTGCGTGCCGGAATCCCAACCACGGCGGTCGGTCTGATTACCAAGCCGAAGCAGGCCAAGAAGATCCTCAAATCCGGTGCCGCCGATGCCATCGAAATCGGACGTGCGGCATTGCGTGATCCGAACTGGCCGTTGCGTGCCGCAGCCAAGCTTGATATTCCGACCGAAAATGCGCCCTATCAGCCGCAATACGTGCGTGGCGCGTATTAAATGGAGCCGGTAGATTGGATTATCGTCATATAAATATCAGATAAAAATAGGCAGTATTGGCAATCGCAATACAATAGCGCTCCGTACCATGGCATTGGTTGCGGGGCGCATTATTTTACTGCTTTCGTTTATTGAGAAGCCGGCTGAAATCAGGCGTCGATGCCGACGGCCTGGCTGACGTGGTCGAAACCGTCGCGCTTGAGCAGTTCGGCGAGACCGCGCTTCAACACGGTGATCTGCTGCGGACCGCGGTACATCAGCGAGCTGATGAACATCACCAACGACGAGCCGGAACGGATCTTCTCATAGGCCTGCTGCGGAGTGAACACGCCGCCGATGCCTGCGATCGTGAAACGGTCGCCGTACTCGCGGTACACCTGTTTGATGCGTTCGTTGCTGGTTGCATAGCAAGGCGAGCCTGACAATCCGCCTTCCCAATCACGCGGGATGCTCATGCCGGTACGATCCTTCTGCAGGTTCGCGATCGACAGGCCCTGCACGTTGTGCTCGGCAAGCACGTCAAGCAGTTCCTTGAACTCTTCCCAGCTCTTGTTCAACGGCAGTTTCACCAGTGTGGGCTGTGGGCGTTCGATCTTGTCGAGTTCGGTGAATAGCTTGTCGAGCGCTTCCGGGCTTTCGTTGAACGGTTCGCCGGCCATGGTGTTCGGGCAGGAGATGTTCACTTCGACCATGGCGGTGCGGCTGGCGGCGCGACGCATCGAAATGCAGTAATCCTCGATGCCTTCTTCCAAATCGCCGGTTTTGTTGTCGTTCGTGCGCGCGATGGACACGGAAATCTGCATGTCGCGAGCATTCGTCCAAGCCTGCTCCGCACGAGGAACCACGATTTCCGACCCCTCATTGGCAAGACCGACGTGCACCATCATCGAATCGTATTCAGGCAGGCGATGGAACCACGGCCTCGGATTGCCGGGGCAGGGGCGAGACGTGGTGGAACCGACCGTTTCGAAGCCGAAGCCAGCATTATCGAGCAAGACCGGCATCTCGCAGTTCTTGTCAAGACCGGCGGAAAGACCGAACGGATTGACGAAGTCGATGCCCATCACATTGGTTTCCAGCACCGGATCGGAATAGTTGAGCATTTCACGGCACGCCCACATCAGCGGAGGAATGTTCTTGGTGATCTTGCAGAACTGGATCATCTGGTTATGCGCCACGTCGGGCGTTTGATTGAAGACGAAATACGGCTTGATGATGTGCTTGTAGCCGAAGGTGAAGAGATCGGTGGTGGCTTTGTTCACCGCGTCGTGCCAAAAATTCTCAGAAACATACGTCATGGTTCACCATTCTCGCACCGTTTGCCGAAAGAAGGCAACATGGTGATTGGTTGAGCTAACGGAACGTCGACGTTCGTTTTTGTGCGATTCGGAGGATCATGGGATATTCCAGTACACTTTTTTGCCAGTAAAACACGCGAAATGCTCATCTCAGTTTTTATTTTGAGTGAACATGTGCGATAATGTTCGAATGATATCGTCACAACGTCAACATTTGATTTTGAGCAGGTTGCGTACCCGCGGTGCGGTGCGTATCACCGCATTGTCCAAAGAATTGGGTGTTTCCGCCATGACTATCCGTCGCGATATCGCCGATCTGGCCGATAAGGGTCTGCTGAAACGAGTGCACGGCGGTGCCGTCACCACCAGCACGCTGCTGAGCGAGCCGCTGTTCTCTGTAAAGTCGCAGATGGACATTGGCCTCAAAGACGCCATCGCACAGGAAGCCATCAAATATGTGGCGCCCGGCGATGTGATCGCCGTCGGCGGCGGCACCACGGCATACGTATTCGCGCAACATCTGCTTGAATCGCAGCAGTCATCGGGCATCACCATTCTCACCAACTCCATTCCGGTGGCGGAACTGGTGCAGGCGCTGGAATCGAAAGATGTGGAAGTCATCGTGACCGGCGGCGTGACCACCCGATCCAATTCGCTCGTAGGTCCGATCGCCGACAAGGTGGTGGCTTCCCTGCGCGTCAACACAGTCTTCCTGGGCACGCATTCCGTGTCCATTCCGCGCGGCTTCCTCATGCCGAACTCGCTTGAGGCCGCAACCGATATGGCAATGATGGACATTGCCGATCGAACTATAATTTTGACCGATCACACAAAGTGGAGCTGCACATCATTGTCGCTTTTCGCACGCTTCGACCAAGTGGACACGGTCATTACCGATGATGGACTAGACCCCGATTCGGTTGGGAAAACAAGGGATTTGGTTAAAGAGCTCGTGCTGGCGCACCAGAACGAGCCTATTCAGGAAGGTGAATAACCATAATGAGTGAATTCGCAAACTACACTCCGGGAGAGTACGCGAAGGAACACATTCGCATCACGCCGACCACGCTCGCCGATGGCCGTGCGTTCTTCTACCTTGACGATGATCCGGAATACGTTTCCGGCGCGAAGACGCGCGAACTGAACGATCCTCGTCAGCTGGCATACCGCTTCTCCAACCAGCTCAACGCAGCCGGTGAGGAGGTGCCGTACGCCGCTCCGGAAATGCGCCGCGATCCACTGACCGGCGACTGGATTCCGATGGCGACCGCACGCATGAACCGCCCGATCACCGCAGGACCGGGTGCCACCGCCAAGGGCAACCCGCTGGCCGCACGCAAGCCGGGCGACCCGTACCAGGACGGCGAAGTGCCGGACACCGACTACAACGTGGTCGTGTTCGAAAACCGCTTCCCGTCGATGGTTCGCGTGCCGGGCCGTTCCGAAGCCGTGGAATACGTCAACGGCAACCCGCTGTGGGAGAAGAAGCTCGCTGCAGGCCGCTGTGAAGTGATCTGCTTCGACCCGGACGAAGACGGTCTGCCGGCAGACCTGCCGGTCTCCCGTCTGCGCACCGTCGTGGAAGCATGGGCGTTCCGAACCGCCGAAATCTCCAAGATGGAAGGCATCGAACAGATCTTCCCGTTCGAAAACCACGGACAGGAAATCGGCGTCTCCCTGGCACACCCTCACGGACAGGTCTACTGCTACCCGTTCATCGCGCCGAAGATGGAAGCCGAACTCAAGCAGACCGAAGCCTACCATGAGAAGACCGGCGGCAACCTGCTCAAGGATCTCATGAACTCCGAAATCGAGGCCGGGGAGCGCATCGTCATGCGCAACCACAGCTGGGTGGCCTACGTGCCAGCAGCAGCCCGTTGGCCCCTCGAGGTGCATGTGGCCCCGGTGCGCGACGTGCTCACCCTCGACGAGCTCAACGACCAGGAACGTTGGGATCTGGCCGTTATGTACTCCACCCTGCTCAAGCGCGGCAACGCGTTCTTCGACAAGGGTGACGGCAAGGGCATGGACCTGCCGTACATCGCAGCATGGCACCAGGCTCCGATCCACGACGCACGCCGTGAAAACTACCGCCTGAACCTGCAGTTCTTCTCGTTCCGCCGCGCAGCCAACAAGATTAAGTATCTGGCCGGATCCGAATCCGGCATGGCCGCATGGGTTTCCGACACCACGCCGGAACTCATCGCCAAGCGCTTCCACGAGCTCGGACCAATCGATATCGAAGGCTGAAAGCCAATAAAACCCAAAGGACAAAACACCAATGACTGCTGTTGAATTCATTGAGCCACTCTCGCACGACGAGGGTGTGAAGAACGCGACCGATCTGTTCCGTGCCACCTACGGTGAGGAACCGGCTGGCGTATGGGCCGCACCGGGCCGTGTGAACCTGATCGGCGAACACACCGACTATAACGCGGGCCTGTGCCTGCCGATCGCACTGCCGCACCGCACGTTCATCGCGCTCAAGCCGCGTGAAGACACCAAGGTGCGCGTGGTTTCCGACGTTGACTCCGAAAACGTTACCGAAGCCGACCTCGACGGCCTGCAGGCTGGTGGCGTGGAAGGCTGGGCCGCCTACCCGGTAGGCGTTGCCTGGGCATTGCGCGAAGCTGGCTTCGATGCGGTGCAGGGCTTCGATGCGGCATTCTCCTCCTGCGTGCCGCTCGGATCCGGTCTGAGCTCCTCCGCAGCCATGACCTGCTCCACCGCCTTGGCGTTGGATGACGTGTACGGTTTGGGTTATGGCGCATCCGATGCCGGTCGTGTGACGCTGATCAACGCCGCCATCAAGTCTGAAAACGACATGGCGGGCGCGTCCACCGGTGGACTCGACCAGAACGCATCCATGCGCTGCACTTTCGGCCATGCGTTGCGTCTTGATTGCCGTCCAGAGCTGAGCCCGCTGGAGAACGTCTCCCAGCAGGAATTCGATCTCGACAAGTACGGTCTGGAACTGCTGGTGCTTGACACTCAGGCTCCGCACCAGCTCAACGACGGACAGTATGCCCAGCGTCGCTCCACTTGCGAGAAGGCCGCCGAAATCCTCGGCGTGGCCAACCTGCGTGTGGTCGCCGACAGCATCGCCAAGTCCGACGATCCGTTCCAGGCGCTCAAGGAAACGCTCGACAAGCTGGAAGACGACACGATGAAGAAGCGCGTGCGCCACGTCATCACCGAAATCGCCCGTGTCAACTCCTTCGTGCGTGCCTTCGCCAACGGCAAGATCGACGAGGCCGGCCGACTGTTCAACGCGTCTCATGATTCGCTCGCTGCGGATTATGAAGTGACTGTGCCCGAGTTGGATATTGCCGTGGACGTGGCTCGTGTCAACGGTGCGTATGGCGCGCGTATGACCGGCGGCGGCTTTGGTGGCTCCATCATCGCTCTGGTAGATAAGGGCCAGGGGCACGAGATCGCACAGAAGATTGCTGACCGCTTCGAAAAGGAAGGTTTCAACGCACCTCGCGCCTTGCCGGCGTTCGCTGCGGCTTCCGCGAGCCGTGAGGCCTGATCGCAGAAGCTGATGCAAAAACGCGCGTTGGCGCACGTTCATGAAAAGGACGTGCGCCAACGCGCGTTTTTCATGATTTACTGTGGACCAGATGGCGCACGGCGTATCCCACGGCGATGGACAGCAGACACGATGCCGAATGCTTCATCTCCGGCTCCCGGGCGGCTACGTATTTGGTTTGGTGCTGTCTGTGAGCGTACTCGTGCTCTCCTTCTTCCTGAAGGAGGAATGCGGCTTTCGTAAGTAGCGACGTGTCGTTTTGGTGGCCGTCTTGCTTGGCTACGTTTTTGTGCGTGCAGTGGATGGGCGGTACGTGTATTTGATGAAAAACGATACGTTATACGATTAACGGCGTGTCGCGATGTGGGTGATTCCGGTGTTCTGCAAGAACGGCGGTATGGAGCCGAAGTTTACGTTTGTGACGCTGGGGGGACTGGTCGATGAGAGTGTTAACTATTGAGATAAACGATTAACGTTTGACATTAAACGATTAACGATTTATAGTGTTAACCACCGCAAGGAAACAACCACAAAGCAAGTGGCTGACGGGGTCGTACCGGTGCGTCTTACATCGGTACGGGGAGGAAACATCAAGGAAGAAGGAGCCTAATCATGGCACGAAGAAGTGTTCGCCTGTTGGCATCAATAGCTGCAGTCGCGACTATGGTCACGACGTTTGCCGCCTGCGGCAACAAGCAGGCCACCACAGACGAGAACGGCAAGCCAATCGTCAACATTCTGGTTCGTCGCAACGTGACCGACCATCCGATGCAGGACACCCAGTACACCAAGGATCTGGAAGCCGCCTGCGATTGCACCATCAAGTGGCAGGAAGTCTCCGACAACGCTTGGGGTCAGCAGAAGAGCGCCAAGATGGCCGCCGGTGAATTCCCGGACATTGGCTTGAGCTTGTTCAGCATGGTGGATGCGGCCAAGTACAGCACCTATTTCGAGGATCTCAAGCCGCATCTGGACAAGATGCCGAACGTCAAGAAGTTCCTCAAGGCCCAGCCGGGCGCCGCGAAGTACGTTACCGATGGCACCAAGATCGCCATGCTGCCCTCCGACCGCGGCAAGGGTTACGAGGTTTCCGGCACTCACATGTTCATCAACAAGACCTGGCTGGACAAGCTGGGACTCCAGATGCCGACCACTTGGGACGAGCTCGAGAACGTGCTCGATGCATTCAAGACCCAGGATCCGAACGGCAACGGCAAGGCTGATGAGGTGCCGATGAATATCCGCAGCCTCGGCTTCGGCCTGTGGAGCCCTCTGGCGCTGATGAACTCCGAAGGCGTGGTCACCTCCTTCATGGGCGGCGGCGCTTCCGAACAGGGCTATTATGTGGACAACGGCAAGGTTAAGAGCTATTACACCTCCGACGCGCTCAAGGACGTCGTCTCCTACCTGCACGGACTCATGGCCAAGGGCCTTATCCCGAAGGATGTGCTCACCCGCGACGCCTCGCAATACACTTCGCAGACCGTCAGTGACGGCAAGACCGCGCTGACCGGCGTCTCCTTCGGTTGGTCCAACTACGCCGAATACGGCAACGCGCTTGGCGACCAGTACGTCACCCTGCCGCCGCTGAAGAAGGACGCCTCCACGCCCGACTCCCAGGTCAAGTGGGATTATTCCCAGGACGCCTGCCGCTGGGCCTACTCCGGTTCCGGCCTGACCGTCAACCCGAACGCAGCCAACCAGGACGCCATCTACAAGGTGATCGACGCCATGTATGGCGAGAAGCTTTCCGTGGCTGGATTCTTCGGCTCTATTCCAGATATCGTCTCCGATGACGGCGACCACCAGTACACCATCGACAAGGCTAAAGCCTACGCCGAATATCCTGATACCCGCGCCGTCGCCCTGCAGGACCGCTTCGGTGGCTGGATTCGCGACGACGTGAAGATGGTCAACGACACCAACGCCGACCAGGTCACTGCGTCCGATTTGGCCATTCGTGAGGCGCGCAACCGCGTCGACGGCGTCAAGGATGTCGTACCGATTTACGTGCGCCCGGATACCGAGGACTCCAACACCCTGCAAAACAACAACACCGCCATCTCCAACTACGCGAACAACCAGATCGCGAAGTGGGTCCAGAAGGGCGGCATCGACAAGGAATGGGATGCCTACGTGAAAAAGGTGTCCGAACCGACCCTCGGCCTCGACGCCAACATCAAGATTTGGCAGAAGTGGTACGACAAGTACACCAAGTAGCCAAGTAATACCGCGGGGTCCATCGCACGGGTTCGTTTCTCTCCCGTGACTGCCGCCGGACCCCGCATTTTTGTTCCCTAGCAATCATCCTAAATTGGAGACCAACATGAGTGCACAAACATCGCAAGGCGTTGCTGCACGGACCGTGACGATGGAAGCGGCTCCCGACCGCAAGAAACCAGGTCTGCTCGATCGCATCGCCGACCATTTACGTCGCTACTGGCAGTTGTGGATTCTTTCCGCTCCGGCATTGTTCTTCGTGGGACTGTTCTCCTACGTGCCGATGTGGGGCATCCAGCTCGCCTTCCGCGAGTTCGATCCGACCAAAGGCCTGACCGGCGGCAAATTCGTCGGTTTCAAATACTTCCTGGAATTCTTCCACAACCCGCTGTTTGGCGAGATCATGACCAACACCATCCGCATTTCCCTTTGGACACTGGTCATGGGCTTCATCTTTCCGATTATTCTGGCCCTGCTGATCAATCAGATCGGTTCTAAGAAAATCAAGGGTTTCGTACAAACGATCACCTACATGCCCCACTTCATCTCCGTGGTGGTCATCGTCTCCATGCTCAACATCTTCCTGACTCCTGGTACCGGCATTCTCGGTCGCTTCTTCGGTGATGAATCACTGATGGGCTCCACCAGCGCCATCACCGCGGTCTATTGGATCTCCGAAGTCTGGCAGCATGTTGGTTGGAACTCCATCATCTACCTGGCTGCGCTCGCCGGTGTGAACACATCGCTGTACGAGGCGGCGAAGATCGACGGTGCAGGCCGTCTGCAGTTGATTCGCTACGTCGATATTCCTGCGATCATGCCGACATGTGCGATCCTGCTCATCATGAACATGGGCTCCGTGCTCAACGTGGGCTTCGACAAGATCTATCTGATGCAGAACTCGCTGAACATGCCGGCCACCGAAGTCATCGCCACATACACCTACAAAATCGGTATTATCAACGGCCAATACTCGTATTCGACGGCAATCGGTCTGTTCAACACATTGGTCAACTTCATCTTCCTGATCACCGCGAATGCAATCGCCAAGCGCGTTTCCGATACGAGCATTTTCTAGAAGGGTTTTATCATGTCTGCAACAATTGAGGCTGTTACCCAGAACAAGAACGACATTCCCTGGAACAAGCACATGCGCCAGAAGCAGAAGCCAGGTGACCTGGCGGTGTCGGGCGTCATCAATGTGCTGCTGCTCCTGACCATTGTGGCGGTGCTCTACCCGCTGTGGTTCGTGGTCATCGCATCATTTTCAAATCCGAACGCCGTGGCCGGCGGTGAAGTGCTGCTACTACCCAAGGGTGTGACCTTCGTTGGCTATGCTAAGGTGTTCGCCAACCAGCGCATCTGGCAGGGCTATCTCAACACCATCATCTATTCGGTGGTCGGCACCGCGGTCAACATGGCAGTGACCATTCCCTGCGCCTTCGCGCTATCCCGTCGCGAGTTCAAGCCGCGACGCGTGATCATGTTCCTGTTCACCGTGACCATGTTCATCGCCGGCGGCCTGATTCCGAACTACCTGCTGTACAAGAGCCTCGGCATCAACAACAGCATGTGGGTGTTCATCCTGCCTGGCGCAGTTTCCGTGTACAACGTGATCGTGGCTCGCTCCTTCTTCGAAACATCTATCCCCGAAGAGCTCTTCGACGCGGCCCAGATCGACGGGCTGAGCTATTTTGGCTACTTCTTCAAGATTGTGCTGCCGTTAAGCTCCGCGATTCTGGCTGTAATTGGTCTGTACTACTTTGTCGGCCACTGGAACGACTTCATGACGGGCCTTATCTACATCACCGACGACAAGAAGCAGCCATTGCAGGTGGTGTTGCAGCAGTTGCTGCTGGTGGCGCAGGGTACTGGAACCAATGTCAACGCGGCTGCGCAGCAGCAGGCCGCCGATCAGATCAAGTTCGGCATCATCATCGTCTCTACCCTGCCTCTGCTTGTGCTCTATCCGTTCTTGCAGAAGTACTTCAACAAGGGTGTGATGCTCGGCGCGGTCAAGGGTTGAGTCAAACGCAATCCGACAAGAGACAACCAATCTAAAAGCCAGCTGATAGAAAGGATTCGCTATGCTTGCCCGCTTCTCTGTGGCCTACGAGCGGTTCTGCCGTCTGCTAGTCGCGATTTTCGTGGTCAACGTGGCCATACTCGCGCACACTCTGATGGGAGCCGTCGTGCTGGGATTTTTCCCCTCGTTCGCGGCTGCGCAGGCTACGTTCCGTGCGTGGGTACTTTCTGAGGACCGTTCAATGCGGGCCAAGGAGGTTTGGACGACGTTTCACGGCTTCTGGAAAAGCGAAGTCAAGAGTGCGAATCTTTTCGGTTGGCCTTTGATTATTCTCTGGGCCGTGGTCATCGTCGACTACTACGTGATGAACTGGCATGCTCGCGGCGATTTCGACATCATGGTTTCCGGCGTGCTGCTGCTCATCATCGTAGTGTTGGCAGTGTTCTCGTCCTTGGTTTGGGTGGTACGCGCGAACTATGCGGAGCGTCCCGTCTGGATTGTTCGTACAACACTGGCGATGATTGTGGCACGCCCGTTGTGCAGCCTTCTGCAGGTTGGACTGCTGATTCTTACCGTGCTTGTATGGGTGCAATGGCCTGGAATTCTCATGGTGTTCGGCTTGTCGCTGCCGATGTTCTGCACAGCCTGGATTATTTATTCATTCGGCCGTCTGCCTGGAATGGACATTCATGACCGCATGGAACAGAGCACGGGCCACGCCCGAAACCAGACATCGTGACATGTTCGCAAAAAAAGGGGGTAATAAAATGGTGCAGTCGTCAGTAAGGCAACGAGTGAACAGGTCCAAACGATTGGTATCCATCAAAGACATAGCTAAGGAAGCGGGTGTTTCCGTATGCACTGTGTCTTTGGTTATGAACAACAAGGATCACAATCGTGTCAGCAAGGCGGTTGCGCAGAAGATCCGTGCGACTGCCAAGAACATGGGGTACAAGCCCAATTCTGTGGCGCGCACCCTACGTACCAGCAAATCCAATACTCTGGGATTCGTCACCGATGAGATCGCCACGACCCCGTACGCGAGCAAGGTACTCGAAGGTGCGCAGGATGCCGCGAGCAAGCTCGGATACATACTGCTTACCACGAACACCAATAATGACGCCGAACTCGAGAAACAAGAAATATCCGCCCTGCTCCGATACAACGTGGATGGCTTCCTATACGCTATGATGTTCCACCGCAAAGTGGACATTCCCGAAGTCTTGGAAGGCAGCCCGACCGTGGTGGTGGACAGTGAGGATGCAGCGGGGCGAGTTCCCTCGGTCTACCCCGATGATGAACTGGCGGGGTATGACGCCACCAACCGTCTGATCCAAGCTGGATGCAGATGCATCGTCTACTATGGTTCCGCAACCTCCATCGTCGCGCAAGAGCAACGTCTGACTGGTTACCGACGTGCGCTTGCGGAAGCGGGCATTCCATTCGATGACGCTTTGGTCGTCGAAGTATCGGAATTTACTAACGCGGACGATGAAGCGGCGCGGGTGTTCGACGAAATCAAGCCGGACGGCATCTTTTGTTTCAACGATGTGCGCGCCACTTTCATCTACGAAGCCGCACGCGAACGCGGAGTGCGCATCGGCGCTGACGTGTCGGTGATCAGCATCGATAACCAGCCGTTCATCACTAATGTGATCAAACCATCACTGACTACGCTGGAACTACCCCATTATGAGATGGGTTTTGAAGCGGTTCGGCAACTTGTCACCATACTTGACGGCGACAAGGCCGTAGCCGATCTTGAGTCCGATCGTGGCATGGCGGTGCAGAGGCAACGTGATGGCAGCAAAACAGCATTGCGCTGCCGCATCATCGAACGCGATTCCATCGTGTCGTGACGGACGTTTCCTTTTTCCATTTGTTTTTCTAATTATCTGTTTTTCAATGCGTAGCCACATGATATCTGATCATGTGGCGCTGTGGAGGAGATTATTATGCCTGACAACTATTCCGTTGCCGTCGAAACCGGCGGCTACCGTTTGCTGGAATTGTTCGCCGAAAGATGCGGCGATGACGCTGCCGTCACCATTACAGACGGGGACGGCCATCAAATCGCCAGCCATGCCATGCCGGTGGCCGAGCGTCGCCACCATTTCTTGATTCCGGTGCCGACGAACGTGCGTATTACGGTGAGTGCGCACCGACTGACCGTACGGTTCGCCTACTTGTCCGAGTGTGAGAATCTCCTTGATGAAGGCGTGCGTTTCATCAGCATGAATCCGTACGACAATGAATGGGATGCTCAGCCGACGCTGGAGCAGATCTATGATCGTTTCGCTCGTCCTGCGGCGCATTTCGAGCCATTCGCTCGCTGGATGAATGATCCTAACGGCCTGTGTCGTTTCCAAGGACGCTACCATCTGTTCTACCAATTCAATCCGTATGGTTTTGGCTGGGACAATATGCACTGGGGCCATGCGGTAAGCCGCGATCTGGTGCATTGGACGCATCTGCCAATCTTCCTCGAACCGCAGCCGGAGCTGCATATCGACGAACGCATCGTTGGTGGCGCGTTCTCCGGATCAGCGGTGACGGTGGATGCGTGTGATAATCCCTGCAAGGGTGATGATGCGGCCGCTATTCGCCTGTACCTGACCCGGCACCTGGAGACTCGCGGAGACGAATCGTCTGTTACTGAATACCAGACCACCTGCTTGTGTGAGGATGGCGTGCATGTGAGTGTCGAATCTCCGGTCGCGTTGCGCGTTAACGATGGTTTTGGCTTCGATTTCCGTGATCCGAAGGTGGAAACCGGCATGTCCGGCGAGGCTATCAATCCGGAACGCGCTTACATGGTGACCGCCACGAATCTGCCGGTCTCCGAATTCGATACTGATGCTGTGTCCTCCGCGGCGCCTGGCATCAGCGTCCAGGGCACAGACGGCTGGTTCACGTGCGGTCCGCAAGGCAGGCCCGGCACCGACAAGCCCAATATGGATACGGTGCCTGCCATGGCGCTCTTCTCCGCGAAGAAACCACTCAAGCGCAACGTGATGTGGCAGTATGAAGGACCGGTGCTCGCCGATTTCGGCCACCAGCTATCGCGTACCTACGAATGTCCTGACCTGTTCCAGCTCGACGGCAAGACAGTCGCCATCGGCGCGTTGATGCACTACCGTGACAAGCAAGGTCGTTTCCAGCAGGTGCGTTGGTATGTTGGTGATCTCAAGGACACCGCCGAAGGTCCACGTTTGCAGGTAGAGAACAGTGATTGGTGCGATTTCGGTACCGGCTACTATGCCACGCAAAGCTTTGCCGACGACGGGCGTCGTATCGTGTTCGGCTGGTATACCGACTTTCCCGCGATGCGTGTGGAAAAGCCGTGTATCGCCAACGGCATGATGTCGCTGCCACGTGAACTGCACGTGCGTGACGGCCGTTTGACCAGTCGTCCTGTCAAGGAAGCGTACGAGCAGCTGCTAGGCGATCGTTTGGAAGCTCATGCAGACGAAAACGGGACCTTCTTCATTGTGCCGAACAACGCGTATTACATGGACATGCATCTGGCCGACGATAACGATTTCACAATGCTCATCGCGACCGGTACCAATCCCGCCAATGGTAATTCGATGGAATTGCAGCTGCAGCGTCGCAACGGCGTGACCCGACTGGTCACGAAGGGAACAGTCGTGGACAACGTTGATTTCGATAGCGGCATCACCGACGTGCGTCGCGTCGAAATCTTCTTCGACCGCAATGTGGTGGAAGTCTTCCTTAACAACGGCGAAGCGGCCGGCAGCATGCTGTTCCAAGGCGCGGACGGCGATGGCGAGTTCCGTTTTGTTGCCGACGGCAAGGTCGATTGCGTGGATGTGCATGTGCTCGACGGCATCTGGCGGTGACATATAGCTGCTACAGCGGCAGGTGGTAACCGGCAGTCATCTCAGTATGTAAGGCAAGTAGATGGAAGGCACGTGTTTTGGCACGTGCCTTCCCTATACTTGAGGGCACGTCCGGCAATTCGCCGAGACGGCAACTGGATATTCGCACCTAACGTTTAGGGAGTTCCATGAACAAGGCAATCATCACCGTCGTCGGTCAGGATACTGTCGGCATCATCGCACGCGTCTGCACATACCTTTCCGAACATCAGGTCAACGTGCTTGACATTTCCCAGACCATCATCGACGGTTTCTTCAACATGATGATGATCGTGGATTATTCCAACGCCGACAAGGAATTCGGCGAGGTCGTGGACGATCTCGACAAACTCGGCGAGGAGATTGGCGTGCGCATCCGCTGCCAGCGCGAGGAGATCTTTACCAAGATGCACCGCGTCTGATCCGCGGCATACGTGAGTCACGCAAGTAATCGAAGCCACGAATCGTACCAATCGTAAGGAAAAACCATGCTGAATATCATGGAGGTCCACGAGACCAACCAGATGATCGAGCAGGAGAAGCTCGACGTGCGCACCATCACCATGGGCATCAGCCTGCTGGACTGCGCGGCCGACAGCGTCGACGAAGTCTGCGACAACATCTACAACAAAATCACCACGTATGCCAAGGATCTCGTATCCACCGGCAAAGCCATCGAACGCGACTACGGCATTCCGATCGTCAATAAGCGCATTACCGTCACCCCGATTTCCCTGGTCGGCGCAAGCTCGTGTAAAACGTCGGACGATTTCGTGAAAATCGCGCATGCGCTTGACCATGCGGCGAAGAAGGTCGGCGTCGACCTGATCGGCGGCTACTCCGCGCTCGTATCCAAGTCCATGACCCCCGCCGAAGAGCTGCTCATCCGCTCCCTGCCGAAAGCGCTGAGCGAAACCGACATTGTCTGCTCGTCCGTCAACGTGGGATCCACCAAAACCGGCATCGACATGAACTCCGTCGAACTGCTCGGCCACATCATCAAAGACATCGCGCACGCCACCGCAGATAGCGATTCCTACGGATGCGTGAAATTCGTGGCATTCTGCAATGCCCCCGATGACAACCCGTTCATGGCAGGCGGCTTCCATGGTGTGACCGAAGGCGATGCGGTCATCAACGTCGGCGTTTCCGGCCCCGGCGTGGTTTCCCGCGCGCTCGACGAAGCCAAGGGCAAAAACTTCGAATTCCTATGTGAAACCATCAAGCGCACCGCGTTCAAGATCACGCGCGTCGGCCAGCTGGTGGCACAGGAGGCATCCCGTCGCCTCGGCATTCCATTCGGCATCATCGACCTTTCCCTCGCGCCAACCCCGGCCGTAGGCGACTCCGTCGGCGAAGTGCTTGAGAAGATCGGCCTCGAACAGGTTGGCGCACCGGGCACCACCGCAGCGCTCGCCATGCTCAACGATCAGGTGAAGAAGGGCGGCATCATGGCGTCCTCCTACGTCGGCGGACTTTCCGGCGCGTTCATCCCCGTCTCCGAAGATAAGAACATGATTGACGCGGCAACCAATGGCTGCCTGAAGATCGAAAAGCTTGAGGCCATGACCTGCGTGTGCTCCGTCGGCCTCGACATGATCGCCATTCCGGGAGACACCACCGCATCCACCATTTCCGGCATCATCGCCGATGAGGCCGCCATCGGCATGGTCAACCAGAAGACCACGGCTGTGCGCGTGATTCCGGTTGAAGGCAAAAGCGTAGGGGAGATGGCCAACTTCGGCGGCCTGATGGGCTATGCGCCGATCATTCCAGTCAACCAGACCAGCTGCGAAGCTTTCGTGACCCGAGGTGGCCGCATCCCAGCCCCAATCCACAGCTTCAAAAACTAGCCCCTCTCTTCCCTCTTCCCGATGCATGCTTGTCGCGTGCGATTCATTCTTGCGATCTGTGCTTGCGTTGGGTGCATAAGCTGCTGTAATGGGGAGGTTGCAGAAGAGCGGGATATTCTATTCGCGACACACTCAAGGCCGTTCGGCCAAGCTTACGGTCTCGAACAGAATATCCCGCTCTTCTGCTCGTTTTCGTGCATTTCGTTGTGTCTTGCATAAAAGAAAGGAAAACTTACTGAAGTTGAACTCAGCGTGGCGGGAGAGGCGGCGGGGTCTGTTTCAGACCGTAAAGACTTGGCCTGAGCGGCCTGGAGCGTGTCGGGAATAGACCCCGCCGCCTCTCCCGCGGAACTTGCTATACAAAAGCAAGTAAATTATTGAAAAACCTAGAAGTTGGCAGGCAGGGGAGGGATTACTGGCCGCCGGCGAAGCCTAGTTGACGCCAGGCTTCGTAGATGGCGATGGATGCGCAGTTGGTGAGGTTCAGGGAACGCAGGCTCGGGCGCATTGGCAATCGCACCTGTTCGGCCACGTGCGGACCGGCCATAATATCCATCGGATCGGGAATATTGCCCGGTTCCGGGCCGAATAGCAGAATGTCGGTCGGTTTGTATTCGATGTCGGTATACAGTTTGGTGGCGTGTGCAGTGAACGCGATGATGCGTGAATTCGGCATGGATTCCACTAGGTTTTCAAAATTCGGGTGTAATACCACGTGCGCCATATCGTGATAATCCAATCCGGCGCGGCGCAGCTTCGTATCGCGCAGATTGAATCCAAGCGGTTCCACCAAATGCAGGATCGTGCCGGTCACCGCGCACAGACGGATTGCCGAACCGGTGTTGCCTGGAATTCGGGGGGAGTAGTAGCACAGGTGGGGCGTGGAAGTTTCGGCTTTTGCCGCGTCTTCGGCCGACAGCATTGCGTCGATTACAGAAATCGGATTGCCGTGCGCGTCGGTCACGAGTTCGTCCGGACCGTAATTCGACTTGCGATAGCCGTATTCGAACATTTTCTCGACTTTGGCTTCCGCTGCATTTGCGCCTTGCGCGTCATTGGTATGCTCTTCGTTCGTCATGAATGCAAGAATAGGTATGATGAACGACACGAACGGGAATAATGCAGAAATCGAAAATGCCGAAGCTGTGGCGGTCGCGCTCGCCGAATGGTGGCATGCTTCGGCGCGTGACCTTCCGTGGCGATTCGGCCGTGCCACGCCATGGGGTGTGCTTGTTTCCGAGGTGATGAGCCAGCAGACGCAGATGAGCCGTGTGGTGCCGTATTGGAACGATTGGATGGAGCGTTGGCCTGATGCGGCTGCGCTTGCAGGTGCTGCGAAATCTGATGTGATCACTGCTTGGGGCAGGCTTGGGTACCCTCGGCGTGCGTTGCGATTGCAGGAATGCGCTCGTGTAGTCGCTTCCGACTATGGCAATGAGCTACCGCAAACATACGATGAGCTGTTGGCTCTGCCGGGTATCGGCGATTACACGGCCAGCGCGGTGATGAGTTTCGCATTCGGAGAGCGCATCGCGGTGGTAGATACGAATATTCGCAGGGTGCTTTCGAGGGTTTTTCTTGGTGTGGAGTCGCTTGGTGGTGCTGCGAGCCCTGCTGAGCGTGCGTTGGCGAAGCAAGTGTTGCCGCAGGATGGTGCGTCGAAATGCAGGCGGTTCGACCGTTCTTCGGTGGTGTGGAATCAGTCGGTTATGGAATTGGGTGCGATTGTGTGTACGGCGAAATCGCCGTTGTGTGAGGCGTGTCCGGTTTCTTCGCGGTGTGTGTTTTTGCGTGATGGACGCCCGGGATTGGGGGAACGTCGTACAAGGCCGCGCCAGCGTTTCCAAGGTACGGATCGTCAGGTGCGTGGGCTGGTGATGAATGCGTTGCGTAATCTGCCGGAAGGTGAGATTGCCGTCGACCGTAAGTCGCTTGAACGATTGTGGAATGATCATATCCAACTTGACCGTTGCATCGCGTCGTTGGATGAGGATGGTCTTATTGAGATTCTGCCGAATGCGGATGTGCGTCTTCCGGTATGAAAAGGCGGGTGCTGACGTTCTTTGGATGCGTGCACGCTAGACTGTGGAATCATGGCACAGAAGACGTCCTCGAAATCCGGCAAGAAACGTTCGAAAGAGCAGCAGGCGATATTTCGTCGTCGTCGCATTGTCGTCGGTATTGCGGTGGTGGTGCTGGTCTCTTTTCTGGTGTTTTGCCTGTATTCCCTGTCTAGGGGGATTGTCGCGGTGAATCGGGAGATTCATCATGCGGATGCGTATGCGATTTCCCGTAAGGAAGTGCCGTCCCCGACGAAGAAGAAGAAAAGCGGGGTGCCGGATTGCAATGCGACGAATGTTGCGCTTTCGTTGACTCCTGCGGCATCGAGTCTCGGCGTGGGCGGTTCGATGGATTTTACGACGGATATCAAATATGACGGTTCCAGCAAGGTAGGCTGTTTGGTTGATATATCTGCTTCCAACGTTGTGTTGACGATCAAATCGGGCGATGATGTGATTTGGAAGTCTAATGTGTGCCCTGTGGATGCGGATTATCGTCTGTTGGCGAAGGGCGACAAGGTCAAGCAGACGATCACTTGGCCGGGAACGCGTACCGGCAGTGAGTGTGTGGATGAATCCACCCTACCGAAGGTGGATCGGGGCGTGTATTCGGCGCAGCTTTCGATTGGGGGGCATCCCAAGGCCAAGTCCGATCCGGTCGGCATAACCGTCGAATAAAAATCTACAGGATATGTTACTCTTATGACTTTGCGTACATGCGTGTCATATAGCGGGCACGCTGACAAGGAAGAAGCGCCCGCGTACTAGGCATATGGTGGCCAATGGGAGCGCTTCCGGGGAAACATATCGAAACGATTTAGCGAGCGATAAGGAACGTCCATTGGCTGAGGCTACGACGAACACCACCACCATCATCGCACGCGCCGACCAGCACGATATTGATCTGCACAAGGCGTCGGACCGTGTGAACTTCGGCTCCATCCGCGAGCCCATTGATGTACCCTACCTGTTGGGTGTACAGACTGACAGCTTTGACTGGCTCATCGGCAACGAGCGCTGGCAGAAGCGTGTCGAGAAGGATCTGGAGAACGGCACCAACACCGTGTCCCACACTTCTGGTCTTGACGAGGTCTTCCAGGAGATCTCTCCGATCGAGAATTTCGCTCAGACCATGAGCCTGACCTTCTCCGATCCATATTTCGAGGAACCGCGTCACACCGTGCAGGAGTGCAAGGAGAAGGATTACACCTACTCTGCTCCGCTGTACGTGAACGCTGAGTTCGAGAACGGCGACACCGGTGAAATCAAATCCCAGACTGTGTTCATGGGCGATTTCCCGCTGCAGACCCCGCACGGCACCTTCATCATCGGCGGTACCGAGCGAGTGATCGTGTCGCAGCTGGTGCGTTCTCCGGGCGTGTACTTCGACCGTAGCCAGGATCGTACTTCCGACAAGGAAGTTTTTGGCGCTAAGATTATTCCGAGCCGTGGCGCATGGCTCGAGTTTGAGATCGACAAGCGTGATGTGCTCGGCGTGCGCGTGGATCGTAAGCGCAAGCAGTCCGCCATCGTGTTCCTCATGGCCATCGGTATGACCAAAGATGAGATCGCCGACGCCTTCAAGGATTACCCGCTGGTCATGGACGCGCTCGCCAAGGAGACCGTGCAGACTCAGGACGAGGCTCTGACCGATCTGTACCGCAAGATCCGCCCGGCCGACACTCCGACGCCGGAAGCTGGCCGCAATCTGCTGGATTCCTTCTACTTCAACACCAAGCGTTACGATTTGGCCCGCGTCGGCCGTTACAAGATCAACCGCAAGCTCGGCTTGGAGAAGGATATCAACGATCGCAGCCTGTCTCGCGAAGACATCATCTCCACCATCAAGTATCTGGTCACGCTGCATGCCGGTGACACAAAGTTCCCGGGCAAGCGTGATGGCCAGGATGTGGATCTGCGCGTGGACGTCGACGATATCGACCACTTCGGCAACCGTCGTATCCGTCAGGTCGGTGAGCTGATCCAGAACCAGCTGCGCACTGGTCTGAGCCGTATGGAGCGTGTGGTCCGCGAGCGTATGACCACTCAGGATCCGGAGGCCATCACCCCGCAGTCCCTGATCAACATCCGCCCGGTGAACGCTACCATCAAGGAGTTCTTCGGAACCTCCCAGCTGTCGCAGTTCATGGACCAGAATAACCCGCTGGCAGGTGTGACCAACAAGCGTCGTCTGTCCGCTCTGGGCCCTGGCGGTCTGTCCCGTGACCGTGCATCCATGGAAGTGCGAGACGTGCACCCGTCCCACTTCGGCCGTATGTGCCCGATCGAGTCTCCTGAAGGCCCGAACATCGGTCTTATCGGCTCTCTGGCAACCTTCGGCCGCATCAACCCGTTTGGCTTCATCGAGACCCCGTACCGTAAGGTCGTCAACGGCCATGTGACCGACGAGGTCGAATACATGACCGCAGACCGCGATGCCGAACACGTCATCGCACAGGCCAACCAGGAGCTCGACGATAACGGCAACTTCGTCAAGAAGCAGGCTCTTGCCCGAGTCGGCGAGGAAGAAGCGGTCGATGTGCCGGTCAGCTCTGTTGACTACATGGACGTTTCCCCGCGCCAGATGGTTTCCGTCGGCGCATCCCTGATCCCGTTCCTGGAGCACGATGAGGGCCACCGAGCGCTGATGGGTACCAACATGCAGCGTCAGGCCGTGCCGCTGATCGAATCCGAGCGCCCGCTGGTGGGCACCGGTGCCGAATGGCGTGCAGCCGTTGATTCCGGCGATGTCATCCTGGCTGAGAAGCCGGGCGTGGTGACCTACGTTTCCGCCGACATTATCCGTGTGATGAACGACGATGGCACCACCAGCTCCTACAAGCTGGCCAAGTTCCGCCGTTCCAACCAGACCACCTGCTACAACCAGGTGCCGCTGATCCGCGACGGCGAACGTGTGGAAGCCGGTACCGTGCTGGCCGACGGCCCGGCAACCCAGAAGGGTGAAATGGCTTTGGGCAAGAACCTGCTCATCGCCTTCATGCCGTGGAACGGCTACAACTACGAGGATGCTGTGATCATCTCCCAGCGTCTCGTGCAGGACGACACCCTAAGCTCCATTCACATCGAGGAATATGAGATCGACGCCCGCGAAACCAAGCTGGGTGCCGAGGAGATCACCCGTGATCTGCCGAACGTCGGCGAAGACGCGGTGGCCAACCTCGACGAGCGTGGCATTATCCGTATCGGCGCCGAAGTCGAAGCCGGCGACATTCTGGTGGGTAAGGTCACCCCGAAGGGCGAAACCGAGCTGACTCCGGAAGAGCGCCTGCTGCGCGCCATCTTCGGTGAGAAGAGCCGCGAAGTGCGTGACACCTCGCTGCGTGTGCCTCACGGCGAGACCGGTACGGTGATTGATGTCAAGGAGATCACCCGCGAAGACGCCGAAGAAGACGGCGACGAGCTGCCGAACGGCGTGAACCAGATGATTCGCGTCTACATTGCGCAGCATCGTAAGATCACCCAGGGCGACAAGCTCTCCGGCCGACATGGCAACAAGGGTGTTATCTCCCGCATTCTGCCGGAAGAAGATATGCCATTCCTCGCGGATGGTACTCCGGTCGACATCATGCTGAACCCGCTGGGTGTGCCTTCTCGAATGAACCTCGGCCAGGTGCTGGAACTGCATTTGGGCTGGATTGCGCATGCCGGCTGGGACATCTCCCTCGACCCGGATATCGAAGCCGCTTGGAAGAAGAACGTTCCGCAGGGCGCCGAAAAGGGCGAGCCAGGCACTCCGGTGGCAACCCCGGTGTTCGACGGCGTTCGTCCGGAAACCATCAAGGGCCTGCTTTCCTGCACCTTGCCGGATCGCGACGGCAACAAGCTGGTCGGAGACGACGGCAAGGCCGTGCTGTTCGACGGTCGTACCGGTGAACCGTACCCGAAGCCGATCTCCGTTGGCTACATGTACATGCTGAAGCTGCACCATCTGGTCGACGACAAGATCCACGCACGTTCCACTGGTCCGTACTCTATGATCACCCAGCAGCCGTTGGGTGGCAAGGCCCAGTTCGGTGGCCAGCGCTTCGGCGAGATGGAAGTGTGGGCCCTCGAGGCCTACGGTGCCGCCTACACGCTGCACGAGATGATGACCACCAAGTCCGATGACGTCGACGGCCGCGTGCGCGTCTACGGCGCCATTGTGAAGGGCGACAACCTGCCTCCGGCAGGCATTCCGGAATCCTTCAAGGTGCTGCTCAAGGAAATGCAGTCCCTGTCCCTGAACGTCGAAGTGCTCAACGCGGAAGGCGTGGCCATCGACATGAAGGACGAGGACGACGATCCGTCTGCTTCCTCCGACGATCTTGGTTTCAACATCGGCGCGCGTCCCGACGCGGTCGCCAAGGCTGACCAGGTTGTGGAAGAACCTGAATTCCAGTGATCCCATGGCTGGCCGCGTCGTATGAAAACGTGGCGCGACCAGCCTGACGAAACGTGATTAAGCATTAAGAATCGATAGACAGGACAATAGAGTGCTGGACGTCAACGCATTTGACAAACTGAGGATTGGCCTGGCCACCGCCGATGACATCCGTAATTGGAGCCACGGCGAGGTCAAGAAGCCTGAAACCATTAACTACCGTACCCTGAAGCCGGAGAAAGACGGTCTGTTCGGCGAACAGATCTTCGGACCTACCCGTGACTGGGAGTGCGCCTGCGGCAAGTACAAGCGCGTACGCTTCAAGGGCATCGTCTGCGAACGCTGTGGTGTGGAAGTTACCAAGAGCCGTGTGCGCCGTGAGCGCATGGGCCATATCGAGCTTGCCGCTCCGGTGACCCACATCTGGTTCTTCAAGGGTGTTCCGTCCCGTTTGGGCTACCTGCTGGACATCGCTCCGAAGGATCTGGAAAAGGTCATCTACTTTGCCGCCTACATGGTCACCAGCGTCGATGAGGAACAGCGTCACGAGGATCTTCCGGGTCTGCAGGATGAGTTCGACAACGACATCGCCAACTTGGAGAAGCGTCGTAACGCGGAAATCGAAGAGCGTGCTAAAAAGGTCGAATCCGATCTGGCCGAACTTGAGGCCGAAGGTGAAGCCAGGGGTTCCGCACGCGCCAAGCTGCGCAATAGTGCCGAGCGTGAAATGGCCGCGATCCGCGTCCGTTTCGACGAGCAGATTCAGCGTCTGAGCGTCGTGTTCGACCGCTTCAAGAACCTGAAGCCGGGCGACATGGAAGGCGACGTTGACCTGTGGCGCGAAATGGAAGACCGCTACGGCGACTACTTCGAAGGCTGCATGGGCGCCGAAGCCATCAAGAAGCGCTTGCAGGACTTCGATCTTGAGGCCGCTTCCAAGCAGCTGCGTGAGGAAATCGACACCGGCACCGGCCAGCGCAAGGCCCGCGCCCTGAAGCGTCTGAAGGTCGTCAACGCCTTCCTGACCACTGGCAACAAGCCGGAAGCCATGGTGCTCGACGTGATCCCGGTCATTCCGCCGGATCTGCGCCCGATGGTGCAGCTCGACGGTGGTCGTTTCGCCACCTCCGATCTCAACGACCTCTACCGTCGTGTGATCAACCGTAACAATCGTCTGAAGCGACTGATCGAGCTCGGCGCTCCTGAAATCATGCTCAACAACGAAAAGCGCATGCTTCAGGAAGCCGTCGACTCCCTGTTCGACAACGGTCGTCGTGGCCGTCCGGTCACCGGCGCTTCGAACCGCCCGCTGAAGTCCTTGAGCGACATGCTCAAGGGCAAGCAGGGTCGTTTCCGCCAGAACCTGCTTGGTAAGCGTGTTGACTACTCCGGCCGTTCCGTGATCGTGGTCGGTCCGTCCCTGCGCATGCACCAGTGCGGTCTGCCGAAGCCGATGGCCCTCGAACTGTTCAAGCCGTTCGTCATCAAGCGTCTTGTGGATCTCAACTACGCGCAGAACATGAAGAGCGCCAAGCGTCTTGTGGACCGTGGCGATTCCGAAGTGTGGGGCGTGCTCGAAGAGGTCATCGCCGAGCATCCGGTGCTTCTGAACCGTGCACCTACGCTGCACCGTCTGGGCATTCAGGCATTCGAGCCGATCCTGGTGGAAGGCAAGGCCATCCACCTGCCGCCGCTTGCCTGCGCCGCATTCAACGCCGACTTCGATGGCGACCAGATGGCAGTCCACCTGCCGCTGTCCGCCGAAGCCCAGGCCGAGGCTCGCTCCCTGATGATGGCTTCCGACAACATTCTGAAGCCGGCAGACGGTCACACCGTGACCATGCCGAGCCAGGACATGATCCTCGGTCTGTACTACCTGACCACCGTCATCGACGGTGCCAAGGGCCAGGGCCGTGTGTTCTCCTCGCTTGAAGAGGCCGAAATGGCGCTCGACAAGCACGAGATCGACATGCAGGCCAAGGTGCTTATCCGCCTTCCGGAAGACTTCGTGCTTCCGAAGGGTTGGGAACCGAGCGAAATCGAAGTCGTCGATCCAGAGCCGGGTAGCCCGGCGGTGGTGAAGGAAGAGCGCTTCCACGATGGTTCCGTGCTTTTCGCAACCTCCTACGGTCGCATCCTGTTCAACAGCACGCTGCCGGTCGACTACCCGTTCGTGAACGATCAGGCTCCGAAGAAGCGTCTGAGCAAGATCGTCGACGACATCGCAACCCGTTACTCCACCGCACAGGTGGCTGCAACGCTGGACGCTCTGAAGGATATGGGCTTCACCCGCGCACCGTGGTCCGGTGTGTCCTTCGCGTTCTCCGACGTTATCCAGCCGTCCGAGCGCGACGAGTTCATCGAGAAGTACGAAGCCGAAGCTGAAAAGGTCAACGAGAACTACGAAATCGGTATGCTCACCGAAGAGGAGCGCCGCCAGGAACTCATCGACCTGTGGACCAAGTGCACCAGCGAGGTTTCCGAGGCTGTCGAGGAACACTTCGACTCCAAGAACAACCTGGCTATCATCGTGCAGTCCGGTGCACGAGGAAATATGATGCAGATCAATCAGATCGCAGGCATGCGAGGCCTCGTGGCCAACCCGAAGGGCGAGATCATTCCTCGACCGGTGAAGTCCAACTACCGTGACGGCCTGTCCGTGCTGGAATACTTCATCTCCCAGCACGGCGCGCGTAAGGGTCTGGCCGATACCGCACTGCGTACTGCAGAGTCTGGCTACCTGACCCGTCGTCTGGTGGATGTCTCCCAGGACGTGATCGTGCGCGAAGAGGATTGCGGCACCAAGCGCGGCTTGACGATGAAGGTCGGCGAGCGTGACGCTGAGGGCAACCTGCATCTTGTCAAGGCTGCCGACGGTGGTCCGTACTCCCGTCTGCTCGCAGCTGACGTGATCGATCCGGCCGACGGCGAAACCGTGCTGTACAAGGCTGGCGACGCACTGTCCATGGACGTACTCAACGATCTCGTCGCCCACGATGTGGAAGAAGTCAAGGCCCGTTCCGTGCTCACCTGCGATTCCAAGCGCGGTGTGTGCGCCAAGTGCTATGGCTGGTCTCTGGCCACCAACAAGCTGGTGGACGTCGGCGAGGCCGTTGGCATCGTGGCGGCACAGTCCATCGGCGAGCCTGGTACCCAGCTGACGCTGCGTTCCTTCCACTCCGGCGGCGTCGCTTCCGCATCCGATATCACCCAGGGTCTCCCTCGTGTTACCGAGCTTTTCGAAGCTCGTACCCCGAAGGGCGAGGCTCCGATCGCGGAATTCGCAGGCGTGGTCAAGGTGGAAGACACCGAGCGCGGCCGTCAGGTCATGCTGAAGCCGGACGACGAATCCGTCGAGCCGATCGTCTACCCGGTGACCCGTCGCGCTCCGATGCTGGTCAAGGACGGCGAGCATGTCGAAGCTGGCACCCAGCTGATCGAAGGCTCCGTCGATCCTAAGAAGATCCTGCGCATCCTCGGCCCGCGTGCCGCCCAAGTGAACATTGTGGAGGAAGTGCACACTGTGTACCGCTCCCAGGGCGTGGATATTCACGACAAGCACATCGAGGTCATCGTGCACCAGATGCTGCGTCGTATCACCGTGATCGACTCCGGAGACACCGACCTGCTTCCGGGTGAACTGGTGGATCAGGCCCGCTTCAAGGCCTCCAACATGAAGGCCGTGAAGGAAGGTGGCAAGCCTGCCGCCGGCCGTCCGGAGCTGATGGGCATCACCAAGGCGTCGCTGGCAACCGATTCCTGGCTGTCCGCAGCCTCCTTCCAGGAGACCACCCGCGTGCTTACCGAAGCCGCCCTGAGCCAGAAGGTCGACGACCTGAAGGGCCTCAAGGAGAACGTCATCATCGGTAAGCTCATTCCGGCCGGCACCGGTCTTGCCCGTTACCGTAACGCCGTGGTCGAGCCCGACAAGGCCATTCGCGACACCATCTACCCGAACTTCGGTTTGGGTGGCGAAGAGTCGGATGCTGCCTTCGGTGATGCGGATCTGTCCGAAGTCGACTTCTCCAACATCGATTTCGGCGATCTGAAGCTTGGCGACGACTTCAATCCGGATGACTTCCTGGACGACAATGGCGGCCAGATGGATTTGGGCGACACCCTGTGATCCGAAAGGCGATGATGGAACGACGTAACGTCTGAAATCATCCGATAGACATAAAAATGGGGATTGGCTTCAAACAGCCGATCCCCATTTTTAATACGAAAAAACACGATTGTTGCGATCATTATGCCAACAGTCGGCATATTACGAAACTGCCTGTATTGCAGAGCGAATTCACTATCGCAAATCAAACGTCAAATTACAATGAGGGTATGAGCTTTCTTCCATATCCGCCGCCGCCTGAACCAGGCTGGTACGACGATGACGCCACCGTAATGCCTTCCTTCGCCGATTCTGCAGTGCCGGGAACGGTGCAATCTCAGCCGATGGAGCAGGTTTCCATGTCGCTGGAACCAATCAATGACGAGTCGGTCAACGACGAACCGGCCAACGATGATGATATCGATTGGGATGGCACGGTGCTGTCTTCGGCCTTCACCATGAAGCAGCCGAAGCTGGAATACACGCTTTACAATGAGCAGACCGGTCAGGAAGTGATTATCGACATGGGCGTGCTGCTGGGACGCAAGTCGTCCGTTGAAGTGCCGGAAGGTGCTAAATCCGTGAAATTGGAGGATCCGACGCGCACGATTTCACGTAATCATGCGGCGATCAGCTTCGATCAGGATGGCACGTTGTGGATTGAGGATTACGGATCGCTTAATGGCACGTACATTATTCAAGGCAATGAGGAGACCAAGGTCGAGCACAAGCCGATAAAGTTTGAGGCACCTTGCACGATTCGTATCGGAGATCAGTTCTTTACGCTCGAACAGCGCTGATTGAGATATTGTGTTGCGATTCGCTGCCTACCGACTGGCGCTTGCTGACTGGCTATTTGCTACTTGCGCAGGCGGATGGCCGCGTTGACGGCGGAATCATTGAGACTGGCAAGCCAGTCAAGCAGATCCGGGTAGATATTCGGATTGCGTGCGAGGAAGGGGTGCAGCTCCGGAGCCTCGCTCGCGATTTGAGCCATCAGCATCTTGTCTTGCGTGGTCATGGCCAATTCCGCTGGATTAGTGTACGGGTCGGCATATTCCATTGAAACGTCGTTCGCCATATTCGATGCCGACGCTTCCAAGGACGATTCAGGCTGGTATTGGTCGGTTGCCGGCGGCTGGTATTGGTCGGTTGCCGGCGGCTGGTATTGCATCTGATACTGCGCTTCCGACGCTTGCTGCGACTGCTGACACTGCGCTTGCGTTTGGAATTGCTGTGCCTGTTCCGGAGCGGTTTCGGTATTCCTCTGCATAACGCCTTCTTGTGGAACCGGCCACCCCATTGCGACCAGCTGCTGGCGTGCGCGCTCATCGCCGAATTGGGCAACCCAACGTTTCAGACCCGGGTACGCACGTGGATTGGCGACCACATTCGCGCCGAATTCCGGATTTTCGTAAGCGATTTTCGCTAGAAACACGGGATCTGCGTTCGGATCCTGCACGGCTGCAGCCGCGGTATCGAAATCGACCATCATGATCTCCTTATCTCGTGTTCTGTAAATATTGTATTGAATGCGCTGATAATAAAGTGGTCAATCTGATGATCGACGATTGCCATTGCGGGAACATGCGCGTTATTGAACGGTTCGCAACGTTTGCAATGTGCCTTCCTGCAAATCGCCGATATCCTCATGATCTCCGATTGTGCTGACGTTCCAATCGATGTCAACCGTAGTATTTGTTGCCGTATCGGCTGCGTTATTCGCTGAATCGTCGCGCAGGTCAAGTACGATCGCCGTGACATTGTCATTGCCGCCGGCATCGAGCGCGGGCTGCACTAGCATTTCCGCGGCGACTTGCGGATTGTCGTACGCTGCCACCGTGTTTGCCTCGAAAATGGAAAACGTCGGCAAGTGAAAGTTTGGCGCGCCATCTGCGTAATGTCGGCAATGACTTGAGTATGTACTTGCGTTCCTGCGCAATATCATGCCAATACTGCTGCACATGCTCCTCGTTGAGGATATTACCGGAGAAGGCCGCGTAATCGGCTTGTGTGCCCAAGGCAAGCAACGTTTCACAGGAAATATCCATCTGGCTTGCGATGGAGACCGCTTGTTCGCTGCGCGTGCCTTGAATGTCGAGTCCGCTTTGCCGAGCGAGCGCCGCCACGGATTGCCATCCTGCCGCCACTCGCTGTTGCGCGCTGCCGTGTTTTCTTGACCGTGCCAGTGCGATCGCTTTGATGGCGAGCAGGAGGCCGCATGCGATGAGCAGCGTCCACAGGGGACTTCCGTAGATGGCTACTTTTCTTGCGATTCTGCCGAAATGCTGCCAGAAGAGGTTGATTGACGTTTCATCAGCCATGCTTCCGCCGATTGAGGACTTGCCTTTGGCTTGGGTGTCGTCGCGTAGCGGGTCGGTGAGGGGTACTGGGGGTTGACGCACCAGGGTTTGCGGGTTCGGTGGGGTGAGGTTCTGGTTTTCGTCGGGGACTTTGCTTTCCTTCGGTGTCGGGTAGAACGCCACCCAGCCGTAGCCGTCCAGTTTGATTTCCACCCATGCGGTCACGTCGTTGCCGGTGAATTCGATGACGGTGTTTTTCCCTTGTTTTTCGGTGCGGTTTTTGCTGATTTCGCCTTCATCGTCTTTTGGTAGGAATCCAAGCACCACTCGGCTTGGAAGTCCCAGGCTGCGTGCCATGAGTGCCATTGCGGAGGCGTATTGTTCGCTGTCTCCGACCATGGCCGTTCCGGCGAGCAGCTGGTCGATACGGTAGTTGCCGTGGCCGGCGGTAGACGGGTAATCGCCACTCAAGCCGTGCGAGAACCAGCCTGATTCCTTGAGTTTTTCGGCGATGGCCTGGGCTGCTTCGCCGCCTCTGGATTGGCCGCCGGCTATGGCTGTGGCGAGTTTGTCCACACAGTCGGGCACGTCTTCGGCTTTAGGCTGGATGATGGAGGCTGCGTTAGCTTTGGCGATTTGCTTGTCGGTGGGAACTACTGGCATGATGCCGGTTTCCGTGTAGGTGAGGCTTTCGGAGGTGCGTGAGGGGTAGATGGCCGACATGGTGTCGCTGTTGTAATAGAACGAGTCGACGTTTTCACTGTTGTCGAAGGTCACGCTGGATGCGGCTCCGGCAATGGGTAGCCAGTAGTCGCTCAAGCCTTTGTTCACGGTGAATGTTGCGGTGAATTTCTTGCCTTCGGCGTTGTTGGTGATGGAGGTGCCGACGCGATGGTAATTGGAGGAGTCCGACGACATGGTGGAATCGGACAGGTTCCATACGTTGCCGTCGAAACGGTCCATGACCGCTAGTCGCACGCTCGAACCTGCGGGCAGGTTTTCGACGGTGAGAAGCACGTCGTCCTTGCTGTTTTTGATGTACGAACGCATGCCGCTCAATGGGCTTGTGTAATCGTACGGGCTGAGCGGCGGATCGTAATGGTCGCGCAGAATGGTGCGGTTCTGACCGACGGCAAGGCATCCTCCAATCGCCAATGCGATGCAAACAACCACGATTGTCACGGAACTGATCCAACGTCCAAATTCCAGTAATTTCCAACGTGCGCTGATCCAAATCACGAGCACAAGCGCCATCGCGGTGCCGATGAATATGCGGTAATAGCCGGAAGATGAGCCGAGCAATGCACAGATCGCAAGATTGGCGATGACGGGAATGATGGCGATCATGGTGAATCGGCCATCTTCCGCCACTGCGAAAATGCCGGTGAGCAGCGCGAACCACAGGCAAATGGTCCATACGGCAAGCAGACAGCCGTCCGCGGTACCGGTTGGAGGCTCGACCGACAGAATGAATTTGAAGGAGCCAAGCATCTGCACCCAACCTTGCGTAAGCGTGCGCAGGGTTGGAATGAAGTGTGCGATGGTGGTGTCGTTGAGGAACAGAACCGGGCCGACAACCAGTTGGGCGACGGCCATGAACAGCATTTGCCACCAGAGGCGGAGCGTGGGAACCGTGCCTGCGAGCGCCACGAGGGATCCGATGATGGTGGCTGGAATGGCGGCGAGGGTCCAGGATGCGACTGATCCGTAGACGTCGATGAGGTTGCTGGCTGCGGCGAGGGTGAGTAGGGCTGCTACGAGAAGGCTTGCGTATTGTGAGGTGCGTGGTCGGCATAGGTAGGGGAGGGCTTGCGATTTGCTGTCTCGTGACATCCAGATGATGGAGTGTGTGGAGTCGGCCCATGAGCCTGTTCCGGTGCCTGTTTCCGTGAAGGTGCCCGTGAAGGTGCCGGTGGATGATCCGGTGAAGGTGTTGCCGAATCCGGTGGTGTGTCCAGTGCCGGTCTCGTCGGTATTGGCGTTGGCGTTTTGTTTGCTGAATTCTGTGGTGTTCATGCCAGTACCCCCATGATTATTGGGAGGTCGTCTAGGTTTCCTACGGTCGCCAGGGTGAAGTCGGAGTATCGTTTGATGGCGCGTGGTTGCCCGATGGTGGTTTGCAGTACCACGCAGGTTGCGGATCGGGGGAGTGCGAGCGCCATGTGTTTGATCTCGTCGATGCTTTTGAGTCTGCCGACGGTGATGTAGTAGAACGATGAGTCGGGGGTGTGGGTGAGGGTGGTTTGCGCGAGGTTCGGATCGTCGTTGATGTCGGGGGTGATGGCGCTGCAGCCGTCGAGGAATTCCGTGGAGTTGCGTGGCATGGCGTGTTCGTTTCCTGCATGTGCGGTTACCGGGCGGTTTTGGAGCAGGCATTGCACTCCGATGGATGCGTGGACGGATACCGCCAGTTCGAATTCGTCGGAGCTGAGGTAGTCGTCTGGGTTCACGCTGATGGTCAATGAGGTGTCGGTGCGTCGGGTCGCTTCGTATTGGCGGATCATCAGCGTTCCTGTTTTTGCGGAGCTGAGCCAGTGCACGTTGCGCACGTCGTCGCCCGGCTCGTATTCGCGCAGTCCGTAGAAGTCGAGGTCGTCGTCGACGATTTCGCCGCTGGGCTGACCTTCGAGGTCTCGCGGAATTCCGGCGTTGAGTGTGTTCAGCATGACGGTTTGCGGGTGGATGAACACGTTGATTTGGTCGACGAGTTTCTTTTCGTGCCGTACAAGTCCGAATGGATCGCCTTTGCGTATGGAAAGCGGTCCGATCGGCAGCACCGCGCGGGAGACGGCGGTGAATTCCACTGTTGTTTGGCGTGATTGGCCGGCGGCGAGCATGGGGATGGAGAATCGTTCGTGGTTGTCGCCGATAGGCAGGTCGCCTCGTGCGGATGTGGTTGGCGTACGTCCCGGATTGTCGATGCGCATGCCGACTTTCACGGTGTCTGACACGGTGACTCGCCTGCTGGACACGTCTATGGTGGCGGTGAACGACGTGTTGCCGAGCGACAGCAGGATGGCGGCGACCATCATGCAGGCGAACACGATCGCCATGGCCAACAGTTCATGCCATCCGAGAATCGTGAACGCTATGAGTGAGGCGATGGCGAGTCCGATCACGACCCATCCGAGCGGTGACACACATGAGGTGACCAGTCGTTTGATGCGATGCTTGATGCGTCGCAGGGATCGTTGCATGGTTCTCCTGCGTTGCATGGTTTTGGATTGTCGCATACTTGACCTTTCGGGTGTTTACGAACGTTTCGTGCGATTGCGTGCTTCTGTCTTGCTGCGCGTGTAGTGCAGCTATGTCGGGTATGCGCTTCAGACGGTGGCGCCTACGGCCGGTGCGGGTACGTTTTCGAGGATCTGTTCAATCATCAGTTCGGGGGTGGATCCGGCGAACGTGGCCTCCGCGGTGAGCGTGATGCGGTGCGCGAGCACGGCGACAGCCAGATGCTTCACATCGTCAGGCACCACATATCCGCGATTGTTGGACGCCGCCCACACGCGGGCGCATCGGGTCAGCGCGAGTGCACCGCGCATGGACGATCCGACCTGGATGCGTTCGTTGTGGCGCGTCGCTTCCACCAAGCGCACGATGTATTCGAGGATCGCGTCGTCAAGATGCACGGTTTCGCTGATGGCACGCATGCGCAGCACGTCATTGCCGGTGAGCACCGCATGCACAGTGGATGCACGGTCGGTGACGTTGACCTGTTTGAGAATGCTCACGCTCACGTCGTGGCTCGGATAGCCGATGGTTGTTTTGATGAGGAAACGATCCATCTGCGCTTCCGGCAGTTTGTAGGTGCCGAGCTGTTCTATGGGGTTCTGGGTGGCGATGACCATGAAAGGCTGCGGTACCGCGTGGGTTTCGCCGTCGACGGTGACTTTCTGCTCCTCCATGACTTCGAGCAGTGCGGACTGTGTTTTCGGCGAGGCTCGGTTGATTTCGTCGGCAAGCACGATGGATGCGAAAATCGGGCCTTCACGGTATTCGAATTCGCTGTTCTTCTGGTCGTAGTAGGTTACGCCGACCACGTCGGAAGGCAGCAGATCCGGAGTGAACTGGATGCGCTTGAACGACATGTCGATGGAGTTGGCGAGGCCTCGGGCCAGCTGTGTCTTGCCTGTTCCGGGGTTGTCTTCAAGCAGAATGTGGCCGCCAACGATCATGGCGGTGGCACATTGGCGGATCGGTTGCTCCTTGCCGACCACAACTTGGGAGACGCTGTCGACCAGTTTGGTGAACTGGTTGTGGAATTCGGTGATGTCGGCTTGTGGAGCGGACATCATGGACGAGGTTGCGGCTGGCTGCGCGGGCTTGGCTTGCGGTGCCGCTGCCTTTACGGCTGGTATGGACGGCTGCGCTGGCTGGGCGACCGGTGCCGTGGCTTGCGGGAATCGGCGTGGTGCCGCTGTCGGAATTGGCTGCGATTGCGGCAACGATTGTTGCATCTGCACGGGCTGCGACGGTTGCGCCTTCATGGGTTGCGTTGTTGGAACCGTAGGTATTACAGGCCTGTATGGCGTTGCATTGTATGCGCTGAGCACGGTGCCTTCATCGTCGGCATCGAACGTGTTGGTGGCGTAGCGGTTCGCATTATGCACGCTGAGTACCGTGCCTTCATCGTCGTCGCTTTGCTCCCGCGGATGCGTCGGCAGGCTTGGAGCTTGGAATGCGGGGCGTGTCTGCGGCTTGCCGGGCTGCTGCGGCTTGTTCATATGGTGCCCGATGGAACCCAGCTGGGTGGCGTCGTCGTCGTTTTCGTTGCTCATAGGTGCTCCTTGCTTGCTTCTGTTGGTCGTATTGATGTTCTTTGATTAGTGGATTTGGTTATTTGACGGTGAACGATATGCCTTGCGCCTGTTTTCCAGCCAACCCTGTTCGTAATGAGATGGCTGAAGCATTGGTGTCTGTCGAGGATTGTGTCTCTCCAGTATTGGGGGTTGACTCCGGTCTAGGATCGGTGGTTTTCTCCTCATATCGGACTCCGGTTACGGGATCAGAGTTTTTCTTGGTCGCATTGATTTCTGGTTCCCCGGCAGTGGTGATCACGCGGACCTCCCAATCGCATCTGGTACCGGAAGGACTGGTGATATCGGAAACATCCAGTGTGCCGTTAGCTGGCCAATCATAGGTATGTGAATTTTCTCCTGCCGGAGTGATGACGATCTGGCCTTTGACGCTTCGCCCGTAGTCCTTCCAACTACCGCCATTGACATGAATGATGTTGGTGTTCTGCATATCCCATGTCAATGAGGATGGCAGTGTGATTTCCGCGGGCGTTTTGTTGCCGACGGTAGTGCTGTGAGCGGTCGCAGGATCGCTGATATGTGAGATGTCTTGGAAATACTGTTGGACGTTCACGGTATCGCAGGTGCTCCAATTACCGGAAAGCGGCCACTCTGCTCTGTTCGCATGAACATCAGCATTGTAATAATCCTTGGCCTTTACAACAAAGCCCGTGACGCGCCCTTTTTTGGTCCAGGTCGCCACACATGTATTGTTGTTGAGTTCCAGCTTCACATTGGTTGGGGGATTGACTGCCGTGAAGGGCGAAACGGACGTTTCGCTGCTCAATGAGCCACTGCGTTCCGTAACCACGGTAATCGTCGGCTTAATCTCTTTGTAATACCACTCGTTCTTGATGTCGAATTCGACGGAATAGTCCGTGGCATTGGTCTCCACGGATTTGCCTTCGTCCCTGATACTTACCGTAATCGACTGGTATTTCGAGTTACGGGCGTCATTGATCCGCCCGCTCACCACAATCTTGTCGCCATTCTGCACTACGGAGATGGTCGGTCTGTCGGGCGTGCCCCAAGGCGAAACGGCATTGGATGCGGCGGATGGTTGACTCCAGCTCATCTTGTTATGCGCCTTGACCGTGGCGGTATAGGATGCGCCATTGGTAATCGCATTGTCGTTGAATGTGAACGTGACGCTTGTACCTTCAACCTTTTGCGTCGGATTCGCTATATTGTACCCATTTAATGTCACCTCATAGCCGTCGACGGCGGAGAAATTGCCTTCCGGAGCTTTCCATGTGACAACAACGGTGTTCTTGCCGGCTTCGGCCTTCACGTCGGTCGGCGCGTCCGGAAGCTTGTCAGGCGTGCCTTCCACGTCGTTCGATTCCTTCGACCAGCCGACCTCATTCTTGGCTTGCACCTTGAATGAGTACGTCTTGCCGTTCTTCAAGCCGGTAATCTGGCAGGAGGTCACGGAACCGCACGATTTCTCGCCGGAACCGTCGCCGCTCCACGTCACCTTGTATTCGCTGATCGGGCTGCCGTTCGAAGATCCGGCCGTCCAACTCAGATTCACCGCGCCATCCTGCGGATCTCCCGCGATGGGGGAGAGCAGAGGCGCATCCGGCTTGTCCATTACCGAAACGCTGATGGTGCCTGTCACCTCACGTTCCTTCGCATTGGTGGCATCACGCACGTTGACGATCACCTTGTTGGTGCTCGCGCCGATGTTGGAAGCTGCGCTGATCGACACCACGCCGTTGGGCGGACAGTCCACGGTCAGCTTTGACGCGCCGTCGGACGTGCATCCGGTCACGGTCAATGTGGAATCGGGGAACGGATTGTACGCGTCGGCAAGCAGGTTCACTTCCTCGCTGCTTCCCGCCTTGACCTTCACGGTTTTTGCGTTGATGCGCGCCAAAGGCCTTTTGGAGGCCGTCACGCGAACCGTGACGCCCGCGCTCACCGTGCCCTTCGAATATTGGATCGAAATGGGCACGCTCACCGTAGTTCCCGGCGACGTGATCTTGTCGGCGGACACGGTCAGCTTGCCGTTCGAACTCACTTTGGCGCTCACCTGGTCGGAATCAGCGCCGCCCGAATACGTGTACTGCTTTTCATCGTCGTACAGGTCGGACGCCGAATGGGTCAATGCGGTCAGATCTATGGTGGTGGCACTTTCGCCGGCGACCACGTCGATGGTGGGCGAAGAGAACGTCGGCGCGGGCACGTCGCGTCCGATCACGGTGATCGGCAACGTCAATACCGCCGAATTGATGATTTTCACCTTGTCGTTCTTGTCGCGCTTGCCATCCACCGCGGTGAAGGTGATGGACGCGGGACCGGAGTAATCCTTCGGCGCGGTGAACTTCAACGTCTGGTCGTTCACATACAGGTCGCCGTCCGCAGCCTTCGTGGCGCTCACCGAATCGGCGCCGTCCACATACGCGGTTTTGCCTGCGCCCACACGCACGTAATCGGCGATATTGATGGTGATCGTTTCGTGCGCGTTCACCTTCAAAGCCGGCACTTTCGGTCGAAGTACCGGCGGGAACACGCCGTACGCGGGCACTTGGATGAACGCCGTGGACGTGATGTTATACGTCGTGTTGGTCACGGTGTATGGCACGGCTCGCGCCTCGTCCGTCAAGTCCACGGTAATGGTCGTGGACTTGTCTCCGCCCTTGACACGCGCATGGTCGGTAGCCGAATCATCAACGGCCACGTGCAGTTCATCGGCGCTGCCGGAAGGGTTCGCGATCCATTGCGAAACGTCCACGTCGACCGATTTCTTGTCGATCGTCGCCGACGAAGGCACACGATAGTCGTATGTTGTCGGCGGTTCGATGGTGGCGTTGTCGTCCACGTTCACCGTCAATGTTGCGGTGTCAGACAATCCGGCTTTGTCTTTGACCGTATACACCACGTAATAGGTGCCCGCCTGTTGCGGTGTGGTGAAGGCGAGCGCATTATCCACTACGGTCACATTGCTGATATCTTGCGATTCGATGTCTTCGCTGACGGTCAGGTCGGTGCTGTCTCCGGAAATGTCGTTTTGCGCCACGGGCACGGTTGCTGCGGTGTTGGGGCGCAATGTGATTTCGTCGTCGCGCGCGTACACGCCCGATTCGGTGCCGGATGTGAACACGCCCACGCGGATTTGCGCTTGGGATCGTTGTCCGGTCCAATCTTCGACGGCGTATGAGAAGGTGTCCGTTCCTGCGGAATCGGCATATGCCTCGTATACCAGGTAGGTGGCTCCGACTTCGCTGATGCGTCCGAGTGTCGGAGCCTTGTTGCCGAGACCGAGCAGCTGCACGTCGTCGCCGTCGGCGTCGATGCCGGTCAAGGTGATCGGGATTTGGACTTTCTGCCCTGCCGCAACCTGTGCCTCAACGTCGGATGGTGTTGGCGCCGCCTTGTTTTCGGCGTCTTTTTGATGCACATTGATGGTGATTGTGGCGGATGCCGCGTTGCCGAGATTGTCTTTGACGGTGTACGTTACGGGGAAGGATCCGGTTTGGTCGGATGCTTGGTATCGTACGGTGTTGCCTGATACGAATACGAGTCCTTTGAACGTGTTTTTGTCGTATTGCAGGTTGTTTTGCAGTCTTACCGTGGTGCCGTCGGAGTAGGTGACGTGGTCGAGCACGTTGATGGAGACGATGCCGTCGGTGCGTACCTGCGTGGTGATGTTGTCGGCTTTCGGTACGGAGTTGGCGGTGGTCAACGCCGGCGGCTGCAGTACGATTACGCCGGTCGACGTGCCTGCCGCGTTGGCTACGCTGTATTTGATTTGCACGGGTTCGGTCGGCACCTGCCGTGCAGTGATGTAGACGCGCTTGTTGCTCACGACGCCGGTTTTGATGCCGCTTGCCGCGTCGGCGGTCACGTTGGTCATGGACAATACGCCGCCCATCGGGTCGACGTCGTTGGCCAGGGGTTCCACGATCGCGGTGTTGTCGGCGCCGAGCAGCGCCACGTCGTTGGCGGCGATGGGTTTGGCGGAGTCTCCGGCCACGGTCTGCACTTCGATGCGGGCCAGGCCGGTCGCGGGAATGGATCCTTGCGTGATGGTGTAGGGCACATAGTAGGTGCCGGGGTTGGATGCGCTGAAGGTGAACGACATGTCGGCGGCGTTCATGGTGGTGGATGCGCCGGATGGGGTTTCCACGGCGGTCAGCTGCGCGGGCTCGGCCGAGGTGCCGTGCACGTATTGTTTGAGCGAGACGGTGGTGCGCGTGTCTGGCGTGGTCTGCTTGGCGACCGGATCGATTACCGCGGCCAACGTGTTGGCCGGTTTCACTGAGAAATACACCATACCGGTGCCGGTCTGTTGGCCGTCGGAAACGGTTACTTCGATGCCGGCGCGTCCGGAAGACATGGATCCCGCGTTGAATACGAGCTGCCCGTCGGCTCGCGTGGAGACGGTCACCTGGTCGGTGTTCTGCGGGGTTGCGGATACGAGCGTGAGCGGATCGCCGTCAGGGTCGGAGAAGCTGCCCAATGCGTTGGTGGTGTAGGTGGCTCCTTGCTCCACGTCGATTTCCGGTGACGTATCGGTTTGTTGGGGTGCGTTGTCGTCGCCTCCGACCAAGGTGAGGTTCACGTTGGCGTTGGATGTCTGCCCGCGTCCGTCGGAAATCTCATAGCTGAACGATGCCGATCCTTCGGCTGCCGCGGATGCGTCGAGCTGCAGATATCGTCCGTCGTATACGGGCGAGACGCTGATGTTGGCTCCGTCCGGGGCGCTTACCGAGGTGATGCGTAGCACGGAACAGTCGGTCTGCTCGTCGTTGCGAAGCACGTCGAGGATCTGCTGCGATCCTGTTCTCGCGCCGAACGAATCGTCTTCCGCTTTGATCTGCCCGGATTGCGACGAGCAGGTTTTGCTGAAATTATGCTGGTTGTTGGCACTGTCGTTGTTCTGTTCCTGCTGCTTCGACTGTTTGGTTTCCACCTTGTTCCATTGGATTTTGATGACTTTGGTGGATTCCTGCGGATTCCAAACGTTGCCGTTGACCACGTCGTTGAGTATGACCAGACGATGGTTGGTGCGGAATATCAGTTCCGAAGTGGCATTGATGTTGGTCAGGGTGTCGAATACCATGTCCGAACCGTCGGCGGAGCATACTTTGGCGTAATTGTTGGCTTTCTGCGCCCATGCGGCGAATACGCATCCGCCTGTGGATACCGGCTGGGCGGCCTCGCCCTTGCCGGAATTCGGTGTTTCAGAGGTTTTCTTGGTGCTGAGGTTCACCGTTGCGAGCCCGCGTGGTGTCGCCACGGCTACCCATCCGTTCTGTTTGCCGTCCGTGGAAGGGGCCTGCAAGGTCATGCTGCCCTGCAGATTGATGGCTGCGCTTCCCTGCGGCCAATACACGGTGCCTTTCGCCGCCACGACCGGGGTTTCGCCGATGACGGTGAACGATTCGGCATGCGGCGAGCCTTCTATCGTGCTAACTTGCTCGCGCGTGCCCTGCGGCCCGTCGAGGCTCAGCACCGCACCATCGGAAGCTCGGTATCCGTATACGGTTCCGTTGTGCGTCACCGCGATTTTTCCACCGGATCCCAGTTTCATTTTCGGCTTGTCGGTGATTGGATTGACGGATTTCACATCGGCAGCGGATCCCACCCACACATTGCCGGTTTTGACGTTGATGAACGCTGCGGTGTCGCCTCCGACAATGGTTTCGATATCCGTTTTGATGGCGGTGTTGCCGGTTTCGCTGATTGTGGAAGCCGCGATATTGCTGGCTTTGGTGCCTTCGGAAATCACGGTGCTGCCATTATGTTGGGCCACGTCGAAACGGGAAGCTGCGGACGAGACTCCAGCGTCCACATCCTTGTTTTTCGCATTGAATCGTGCGGCTTTGCGGTCCTTCAGCGACGTGATCCACACGGTGCCGTCGTCAAGTTGCACATGCCGTTGCGTCACCGAACTGACAATGAACGCGCCTGCGATGATACCCAGCAGCAGAAGCAGCATGACGATCGGCGTGATCCACCGTCTGCTTCCCGACTGCAACAGCAGTTTGCGCATCATCGATCCGAAGCGCAATTGACGTTCGTGCGATTGTGCCGACTGATCGGCTGCGTTCTTGCGTTTGCCCATTTTCGGTTCTTCCTTGAGTGTTCCGATGGTCGTTGTGTTCGTTCCGGACATCGCCTGCGATGGAATAATGCCGTCGGCCGACCCTGTTGGGAAGTGCTGTGATGCTTATGGTTTGGCTGCGCACGCGATCGCAGGATTCTGCGACATCTGACGGTCCGCTCGGATGAGACTCACCTGAATGCAGGTCTGCGAGCCGTCGGCGGGTTCGATACTGATGTGCGTGTCGGTGGTGGTGGTTCCCTGGGCATTCGGATTAACACTGGCATCGCCGACCATCGACCATACGTATGAATCTCCGTTCTGCGGGTCGGGATTCATCCAAGTGAACTGCACACTGCCGCTGTCGGCGGAATATGACCCGGTCAGATTCTCGACACTGGGCACACTGCCGGTGGTGATGGCCGAATCAGGCGAATCGTTCTCCTGCTCGCGCGTTCCCGGATTCTTGATCTGCACGCTGCTGTTGTCGGAAGCGGAATCCATATTCGGCATGATCACATACGCGAACGCCAGTTCGATGGCTGCAATCGCGGCGACCGCCGAAACAACGATCGTAAGAGGCTTGGCCCAAGTGCTGCGTTGCTTTGGGACGGTCGGCGAAACCTGAATGTTCGCCTGCGACTGTGCGTACAGGTTCTGCGGGAACGGCGGCTCACCCTCAACCGTGGTCGGCGTGGCATGTCCATACAATTCCTGCTGTACACGCTGCATGTCACGCGCGAAATCGTATGCGGAATAATACCGGTCCTCCGGCGTTTTATTCAACGCCTTGCGCAAGATCCGCTCCACTTGTGGGGGAATATCAGACTTGTTGAGCTTGGGTAACGGGTTGGTGAGAATGATGTTCCGCAGCAGAGCGCCGCGCTCTTTGCCTCGGGTTGCGCCAAGAGCTGCGGAATAGCCGTATTCGTACGGCGACTGGCCCGTCAGCATGGCGAACAGCGTTGCCCCCAGAGAATAAATGTCGGAGGATTCGTTGCCTCCGCCGTTCTTCGCAAGCACTTCCGGCGGAGCCCACGCGATGGTGTAGCCGATGCCGGGGTGCCCGTAAATCGTTCCCGCGATGCCGAAATCAGCAAGCATGGGCATGCCATGCGTGTTGATGAGAATATTGCTGGGCTTGATGTCGCGGTGGATGATGCCTGCGCGGTGCGCCGTGGAAAGGGCGCTTGCCAGATTGATGCCGACGGTGAGCATCTGGTCTGCGTTGAGACGGTTGGATTCCAGGAAGGTCTTGTAATTGCCTCCCGGAGCGTATTCGAATACGGTGTAGCCGTTGCCTGTGGCGGTGATGCCGCTTTCGTACACCGAAAGAATGTAAGGATGCGATGAGATCTTGCCCATGAAGTTCGCTTCGGAACGGAATCTTGCCGCCGCGCGCGGGTCGAGCATTCCTTTGCTGACTTTGATGGCCACCTGACGGCTGGGGGAAAGCTGTTGGTACAAGTACACGTTCGCTTCGGAACCGGACCCCAACTTCTGGGCGAATGTGTACCCAGGGATTTGAGGGGGAATGCCATCCATGGCTTCCATATGTTCTCTTTCCTCGTAATGCGTATGCTTTTCACTGCCCTCTCTGAAGGCCATGCTATCCGAAGACCAACCCAGAAACCTACCAGTAAGAGGTCGAATGTCCGCATACGAAATGGGTATCCGGGGCTGTTTCCATGCTTCCCGTCCCTTTCGCGGCCACCGAGCCTTCCAGCATGAGCTTCCTCCATTGCCGGATTTGTCAGGTAAGGGAGGGTGAGACTAGTAGTGTTGGGAGGCATGATGGATTTGGAAGATCTTGCTCACGTCACGTTGGTTGCGGGAGCGCCGCGCAGTGGAAAAACCGAGTTTGCGTTGGACATGCTGATCGCCGCGATGAAGCGGTATGGTGATGCGAATGCCGTGATGACGGTGTCCGGCAGGCAGATCGCCGACATGTTGGGCGATCGCGCGATCCGTGAATTGTCGGCGGTTGCGCAGGCTCGACCGGTCACCACGTTGTCAGCCGTCGCATTCCGCCTGCTGGCGGCCGCAAGATCCGCGCAGGGCAAACCATTGCCGAAACTGTTGAACGGCGCCGAACAGGATGTGATCATCCGCAAGGTGCTTGCATCGCATGTGGAACATAGACAGCATGGCGACGAGTGCGCCACCTGCGATCTGTTGCGCGTCTATTTCGCTGTTTCCGAATGGTCCGGACTGGTGGCCGACGATTCCACCGACGCATTCGCCAACCAATTGCGAGACATGCTTGCGCGTATGAACGAGATCGGTGCGAAACCGGAGCTTGAAAACATGCTCATTGTCCGCGCGGCCAGCAGGAATGGCGGGCTTGACGCGCGTCGCGAACGCCTGCGCACCCAGTGGCGTCTCGCCTTCGCGCTGCGTGAGGAATACAATGCGGCGATTCGCGCAGCCTATTCCGGCGAATACCGTCTCGATGCGTCACAACTGATGATCGACGCCACCGAGGCCGTGCCTGACATACGGGATGCCGATATTCCAAACATGCTGATCGTCGACGATTTCCAGGATGCGACATTGGCTGGTTTCGCCCTGCTTGAGGCCTTGCATAATCGCGGGACGCGCCTGCTGTTGGTGGGCAATCCCGACGAAGCCGTGCAGACATTCCGCGGATCGTATCCGGAATATCTGTTCAACGAGGCGCAGACGCGCATGGGAGCGCGTTTGGAGCGCGTCGAAAACCTGCATGCCGCATGCGAAAAAGATAGCGCGCACACCATGCGAAACGCGTCGAACAGGCAAAACGTGCATGACGACTATCGCACGCTTGTCGCGACCCGCGTAAGCCTGTCGATCGCAAGCACGGAACCGACTGACGTGCCCCTGCCTGAGCGCCCGGGCAAAATGCGGAACATACCGGGTGCGATGCCTATCGAAGCATTGCCGTCCGGCAATACGGATGCTTGCATCACACCTGCCGACGGCAGTGTGGAAACGGCCCTGTACCGTTCCTCGTCCGAAGAGCTCGATGACGTGGTGTGGAAGATCAAAACCGAGCATTTGCAACGTTCCCGCGAATGGAACGACATGGCTGTGATCGCGCATGACAATGCCACCGTACGCGCGTTCGGCGAGCGTTTGCGTGCAGACGGCGTTCCCGTGCGCTATTCGAGCGTGACACGGCCGTTGAAGGACGAACCGTTCGTGCAAGGCCTGTTCGCGCTGATCGAATTGGCGGAATTGAAGGGGCGGACGATCGCGGCTTCGGGCATGGACCCGCAGGCGGCCGGATCCTATATTCGTTCACGTGTGGCATTGATCATGGCATCCCCGCTGATTACGGTCGGCGGCGACAAGCGACATGAAGGGCGCCCGGCCCGTCTCGCGTCCGTGGAATCCGCGATGCATGCGTTGACTTCGCTCGCTGAGATTGTGGGCGATGATGAGATTCGCGCGCAGGATTCTACGAACATGGCGAAGACGAACGTCGAACAGCAGTCCTCACTGCCGCGTTTGATGGCGGATTGGCATGAATACATGGCGAAATACCATGCGGTTTCCGACGATGGTCAACATGATGATGGGCATGATGGAGACCATGATGATCCCGTGTTCGATATGGACGCGCTATACGTGCTTCTTTTGGAAGGAAACACCGATCGTGTGATCGACACGATCGCCTCCGTGACGGGCTCGGATCCACAGGTCAAGGCTTTCGCATCATTGTGGAAAGTGCTTGACAAAACGTGCGAGGCGGAACGCAAGCTGGTTTTGCGCGAACCGCAATACGTGTTGGATTGCGCATGGCGTGCCTGCGGAAAAGCGGAAATCTGGCAGCGCGTAGCCCTGGAGCATTCGGCGGCCGGCCGTGCCGCGAACGACCGACTTGATGCGGCGATGCGCTTGTTCAACTACGCTTCCGGCGGCGAATCAAGCGGCGAATTCGCCGTACGCACCATCGAAGCGTTCATGGAACAGGTGCGCTCGCTGACTATCGAGGCGGATTCGTTGGCTCACACCGCGCCCATCGACCAGGCGGTGACGCTGACCACGCCCGCAGGCGCGGCGGGAAGGCATTGGAACCTGGTGTTTCTGCCGTCCTTGCAGCAAGGGCAATGGCCGAATCTTACGCCACGCAACACATTGTTCGGAGGTGAGGAACTCGCCGATGTGATGTTGCACGGCGAACTGTCCGATACCGTCACCACTTCGGCGGGCAGGCGGGATGCGCAATTGGCTGCCGTGCTCGCATCCGAGCAGAAAAGCTTCCTGGTGGCGTTGACCCGTGCCGATGAGTGCACGGTGATGAGCGCCGTACTGAATGACGACCACGTGCCATCCGATTTTCTGTACGGATATGTGCCGGAATGGTTTGACCGCGATAGAGACGCCGATATGGAACGGCGTGAATATGCGGCGATTGGCAGTCAGGGCGATTATGCGGGCCTTGAATCCGATCCCCGTGGTTTGATCGCAGCCGCGCGAAGCGTGCTTGCGATGGAACCGCCGGACAGCCCGAAGGCTCGTGACGCCGCTGAAACATTGGCATTGCTGGCCTCCCGAGGCATGAGGGCGGCTGATCCCGATTGTTGGCCGTTCGTGGAGGAGCCTGTTTCGCCCGCTGAGCGGGAAGCGCTCCAAGATGGCAAGACACGGCAATCCGACGTGGTGACTCTATCTCCGTCTGCGGTGGACAATCTGTGGGCGTGCCCAGTGTGCTGGATGCTTGAAAACCGTTTCTCCGGTCCGCGCATGGGCAGTGTCGCCACGAATTTCGGATCGCTGATCCACACGGTGGCGCAGAAGGCTACCGAAGCCGGGCTTGACCTGCCGGAACATCACATCGCCATCAGCGATATGGACAACATCGACGCGATCACCGAGCAAATGTATGCCGAATATGAGCGTCTACGCGGCGATCTGAACGGGATTACCGATCCCGCGCAACGATATCAGGCATTGAAAAAAGATGAACAGGCGAAGGATGCGTTGCGTAACATCGCCACGTATTTCGTGCAATCGAATCATGGTGATTATCCAATTAAAAACAATGATGCGTTCAGCGTTGGAAAACTCACGGAAGCTGAACCTGAAATGAAATTCGTCGCAAAATTCGATTTCGACGATATTCTCGCCGCCTACAATGCGATGGACGGCATTCATGCGATTTCACGAAACGAATTGATCGCCATTATGGGAACGTTGGTCGGAGGATGGCCTCAAACAGGCATGAGCGAGCATCTTACCGTGCGCTTGACCGGCAGAATCGACCGTTTGGAACGCCGTGACATGGCGGACGGCACGCGGCAAGTGCGTCTGATCGACTACAAAACCGGTGCAAGTCCGAACGGCGAAGGCCTGTTCAACGATCTTCAGCTCGTCTGCTACCAGCTGGGACTCGTGTTCCCCGAAGGAAGCGGTCTGCATGGGGCGCAGGCGGTGGCCGCTGCGCCGAACATCACGCAAAGCGCGCTGTTCCACGTAACGAAGCATGCATTCCCGGCGCCATATGGCAACACCGCCGCCGAATCGCATATGCAGCAGTCGTTGTTCGCGAACGGAAGCCTGAATATGGGCGCATTCGTGCCGCGCTACTACGTCAAAAAACTCGACAAGGATTTCCAAGACGGACTTGACGGGATGCTTCCACCGCTGGAAGTGAGCGACGAGCATTGGAGTGAATTCGTCGGCTTGCGAGACACCATGGCGGTATGGTCCCTCACCATGATTGCCAGGGTCTTTTACGCGGCCGCAGCCAGCAGGGCAAGCGAAATCACGGCAAGACCAACATCGGAACATATGAAATATTGCAGGAACACTGCGGTCTGCCCGGCCTGCGCGGGCGAACAGAACACCGTATTCGAAAGGAGAACGGCATGAGCGGAACCATGAAATTCACTGACAGTCCGGAGCAGGCCGCCGTTATCCAAGCGCCCTCTTATGAGGATGTGGTGGTGGTCGCCGGCGCCGGATCGGGCAAAACCTACACAATGACCAGGCGAATCATCACGCTAATCGAACAAGGCGTGAGTCCCGAAAAAATCCTTGGACTGACTTTCACGCGCAAAGCGGCTTCGGAACTGCTGTCGCGCGTGTCCGCAGCCGTGAGCCGCAACCAGCGTGAACGTGGGCTGAAATCGGCGAATATGACGTTTCTCAAACCGGAAGTCTCCACGTACGACGCTTTCTTCCAATCCATCGTGCGTCAATACGGACTGCTTGTCGGCTTCGACCAAAACACGCAGCCATTGAGCGAAGCCGGCGCCATGCAGCTCATCCACACCGTGCTCGACAAGCATATGGACGATCTCATGGCGTTCGACGGCGATCTGAAATCGTTCAACACCATAGCCGGCAACGTATTCGCCCTGTCCAACGCCATTTCCGGAGCTATGATCGGCAGCGGCTGCACCAGCTTCGACGAGGCGGTGCAACGCGTGCGCGACTGGGATGAAGCGTTCATCAACCAGGTCGACAAGGCGCTTGACGGCGAAACCGTACCAACTGAGCAGCCAAAACCCCAAAAACCACCAAAACGGCTGAAAAAGGATTCCGACGCGGATTACGAAAAGAAACTGGAGAAATACCGCGAACTCGGGCACAGCATGTGCGTATACAACAGTACGCAACTCGCATCCGTCGCCAAGCAGCGCAATCTGCTGCTCGACCTCGTGCTTGACTATCATGCCGAAAAACACGCCTGCAATATGGAGGAATTCAGCGATTTCACCATCGCTGCGTTCCAACTGGTCTCCCGCTTCCCCTCCATCGGCGCAACGTACCGCAAACGCTACTCGCATGTGCTTCTCGACGAATACCAAGACACCTCCACCACGCAGGCAGCACTGCTGAGCGCGCTGTTCCACGCTGACGATACGCATCGCAGCGCGGTCAACGCGGTCGGTGACCCCTTCCAATCGATCTACGCATGGCGAGGCGCAAGCCCGGGCGCATTCCGCATGCTGCAACACGATTTCGGTATGGACGCCACCAGCAAACCGTTCGCATTGACGGTGACGCGGCGCAATTCGCGCATGGTGCTCGAAGCGGCGAACAATCTCACCAAACCGTTGCGCCTGCCAGCCAGGCGCCTCAGCAGCTCGCTGATGCGCGAAGTCGACGTGCCTGCGCTCGCCAACATCGAAGAAGCCCCCGAAGGTACGATTGGCGTGCTCGGATTCGCCACATTTGGCCAGGAAATCGACGCGGTCGTACGTTTCGTCAAACATGCGATCGCCCTGCATACGCCCTCTGTGCGTGACCTCGACTATGGCGCGAAAGACAATCGCCCGCATGTGGCGGTGCTGTTCCGATCCAAAGGAACCATGCCGAAATACGCGGAAGCGCTCGAGCAGGCCGGACTGACCACGCTGGTCGTGGGGCAGGCTGCCCTGCTGGAACGCCCGGAAGTGCAGGACGTGTTCGCCCTGCTGCACGTAGTCAGCGACCATACCGACAGCGCGGCGCTTATGCGACTGCTGGCGACGCCACGATTCGCCGTTGAAGCCGACGATCTGCAGGCGCTCGCGGACACTGCGGAGAGGGTGAATACGGTGTACCGGTATCGTGCGCTCGTATCGGCGGGAATTGTTCCGGCGCGGTCCACAGATGCTGGGAATTCCGGTAATTCTATAAATTCCGGTGATTTCGGGAAAGCCAGTAATTCCGAAAATGGCGAAACGATTTCCGATTCTGGTCTGTCGAATGCTGAAATCCGATCCATTGTGCGCGAATACCGCGACCAAGTGCCGAATGCTGTTTTTCTGGTGGATCTCATATTGCGCGACGATTTCGAACAACTCATCGATGGCAGGCTGAGCCGCAGGGGAGTGCAGGCGGTGCTTCGTGCCGCGGATACGCTCCGCCAAGTGCAGCGCGTGCTCGGCCACCCGCTGCCGGAAGTGGTCCACGAAGCTATTACGGCGTTGAATCTTGACATCGACATGCTGCTGGCTCGGCATATGCGTGCCGATCATGCCGAGGCCATGCTTGACGCCTCCCACGTGGCGCTCGCCAAGTCGCCGATTGACGCTGTGATGAAACTCGTCGACACGTACATGCAGGAGATCGCATCGCAAGGCATGCCGAGCCTGCGCGCGTTCATCTCATGGGTGGATTCGCTGCGCGACGCTTCCGAAGAGAACGCGGTGGCCCCCGATGTGCCCGTCGACGTGGTGTTGATGACCGTGCACCAGTCGAAGGGGCTTGAATGGGATGCCGTGGCCGTGGTCGGCATGACCGATGGCGGATTTCCCAGTAACAAGGGCGACAATCTGAGCGTGGTCGTCGACGAAACGCATCTCAATGGTTTCCAGGATGGCATATGGACGCCTCCCGAATACCATGAAAACGCCAAAACGTGGCTGACGAATCCCGCAGCGGTGCCTGTTCCTGTGCGCGTGGATGCGGATATTCTGCCGCGATTTCCCCATGACGCGCTCGTCGGCTGGAATCCGTTGGAGGCCTTGGAAGCGTTGGAAGATGCGGAAATCATCGACGATGAAGTGTTCGGCACCCTGCGCACCATGAATGTCGACGACATGGAAGGCGTCGATCCTGACGGACTGTATTTGACGCAGAGCGAGGAATATGGTCGCCGGTTGCATGCCGACGAGCGTCGTCTCGCATACGTGGCATTGACCCGCGCCCGCCATGAGGCGCTGCTCACCTATAGCGAAACGAATGTGGAAAGCCGTGATCCGCGTGCCGTGGGTGAACGCAAGCAAGTGGCCAAACCGTCGAATTTCTGGCAGGAAGTGTATGACTCCATGCTCAATATCGTTTCCAGAGCGGATGAACCGAGCAATCTGGGCGATATCGAGGAAGTTGAGGATGCCACCGATGCCGTTTTTTCCGGAGATGATATTTCCGGAAATGATGCTTCCGGAAATGGCATTTCCAGCTTGCATTCGATTGGCGCGCCATTGCCAAGTGGATATTTCGTGGGCGAGCATGCCTGCGATTTCGAGGATGCGGTGGTCGGTGACGCCTGGAACGCACCGCTTGAGCCTCTGGAAGGCGAGCGATTCCTGCCATGGCCGTGCGATTTGACTGAAGCGACTTGCGAAATGTTGCGTTCGTCCGCCGATCAGGTGCGTGATGCGATGGTCGCCGGCGCTGCGGACATGAATTCCGGCGTGGGTGCGGATGCTGTTGCTGATGACGGTGCGCTCGGTGCGGCCGGTTCGTTGCTGCATTGCGCGCAGCTGCTGGTCGATGATGGCAATCTCATGCCCGATATGTTGGACGACGCATCGCAGGATGCGTTCGACCGGTCGGTGCGTGCGCAAGGCGAGAAGATTCTTGCGTCCGGCCGTCAGAACGTCACCTCCCTGCAGGCGCGAGCGGGCATGATGAACGATCGTGGCGCCCGCACCTACTGGCGTGGGCTTGTGCGTCCGATTCCCAATGTCGCTTCGCCGGCCGCGCAGTTGGGCACGCGGTTTCATGCATGGGCGGAACGGTTCATTATGGCCGACGTGGATATTGCTTGCATCGTCGGCGGTGCTGAAGGCAACGGAAATACGCGCGTAGCTGAATTGAGATCGTCGATGCTTGCCGAAATCGAACGCAACAATGGGATGCAATCTCAAGAAAATAATGAGGCGGTCGAAAATGCGACGGAAAATGCGGCGGAAAATGCGATGGAAAACAATGCATTGTTCGATTGGCAGCAGCGTCTTGCCACGTCGGCATGGGCGCAACGTAAGCCCGCGTGGGCGGAACGGCAGATCGTCGTCAATGTGCCGCAATTGGGCACCATCGTCAACGGCAAGCTCGACGCGGTGTTCTTCGGAGGTCTCAACGAAAAGGACCAATCGAAACAATATACGATAGTCGATTGGAAAACTGGAAAAAAACCTAGAAAAAAGGAAGAAATACAGGAAAAATTAGTGCAATTGGATATGTATCGGCTGCTGCTGTCGGCAATGGAAGGCGTACCGCTTGATGCTATCGACGCCTGCCTCTACTATCTGAGTGAGCCCGTTGAGGGCAATCGGCAGCTGAACGCCGCCGACAAAACAGAAGAAGAGATCCTTGCCGAGTTGAGCTACGGAATTCCGAAACAATCCGACAACGACTAGTGCTGGTGCGCCAACGGATGCGTGTATGCATCCTGCTTGTTCTTGATCATCGTTGAAAAGCGGCGCTTTCCAGCCTGTTCGTAGGGTAACGCACTACGGGCAGCGTTGTGGAGGAGCGCCGCTACCCTCGTGCAGCATGTGTGGGCGGGCACACGTGCCGGACGCAACGAAAGTTAAGGAGCGATAAGCATGGCTGCCGCCAGCGCAACCGAAACCCCGAAGTCGCCATATTCCGTATTGTTCTCCATTCCGGGAACCAAAGCGTTCTGCGCTTCCGGAGCTTTGGCGCGACTGCCGATGTCGATGATGAGCCTCGGCATTATTCTCGCACTCAACCACCTGTATGACAATTGGACGATCGCAGGCGTGATGAGCGCCGCATACGTGCTCGCTACCGCAGCGGTCACGCCACTGTACGCGAGACTGTTCGACCGATTCGGCCAGCGTAAGGTCGGTTCGATGGTGCTTGTCGTGCAAATCATCACCATGCTTGGTTTTGCATTCGCCGCACTGGTACGTGTGCCGATTCCATTGCTGTTCGTGCTGGCCGTAGTGATGGGTCTTACGCAATTTTCGTTCGGCGCGCTCGTACGTACCCGCTGGGCGTACGTGCTCGACCGCACCGGCAATGGCGAACTGTTGAACACCGCGTACGCCATGGAATCTGCCATTGACGAAATCGTATTCATTTTCGGACCGATTCTCTCAGCGTTCCTTGCAGCTTCTGTGCACCCTGTTTCGCAATTGTTCGTGCCAACGATTGCCTGCGCCTTTGGCGGTACCGTTTTCTTCACATTGAAAGACACGCAGCCACCGGTCGTGCATGAAGTCAAGGTCGTTTCGGCCTCTTTAGACGATGCCGATGTGCGATTGACTATCGATGGCGATGCCAGCAATACTGGCGATTCAGGTTCCGCACCGCGCAACAAGCTGACCATCGCGCAATTGAAGACGAGTGGCAATCGCAAGAAACGCAGCGTATTCACTTATGCTGGCGTGATTCCGTTGCTGCTGGTTTTCATCATATTCAACATGAGTTTCACCGCATTCGACACGTCCATGACAGCCGTCATGAAATCGTTGCATCTTGATTCCGTACTCGGCGTGCAGCTAGCGATGATAGCGGTCGGTTCATGCATGGGCGCGCTGGTTTTCGGAACGCTTGAGCTCAAAGGGTCCCGTTGGCGTTACATGATCATGTTCCTTACGATGATCACCGCCGGCTTCTTTGTAATCCACCTGTGCCAGGGCAATCTGATCGTAATGGGCATTATGGAAATTCTCACCGGTCTGGCTGTTTCGCCGGTGTTCGCATCGGGCAACCTCGTGATGAAAGAAACCGTTCCTGAAGAGTCGTTGACCGAAGGTCTTTCCTGGGTGAGCACTGCGGGAACCGTCGGCGCATCATTCGGTTCGATGATCACCGGTATCATACTGGATCACGCCACACCCGACGTGAGCCTGATGCTGCCGTGGATTTTCGTGTTCGCCTCGATCCCGTTCGCCCTGCTCGGCTGGGTGATCACGCGTCGAAATGTTTCGCAGCATTCATAGACGATCTGTGATTCATAGATACTATGTGAATTAAGCATTCCAGAAATTGTCCGAAAATGATCGTGAGGATTATGTTCGGGCAATTGTATTCTATTGTTGGATTCGTTGGAATCGTAGAAAGCTGTTACAGATAGATGCAGCCAGAACGCCTGAAGGAGTTGCAATGATCAAGGTTTCTGTAGTTGGCGCCAAAGGGCGCATGGGTTCCCACGTGGTCGACGCTGTGAACAACGCGGACGACACCGAACTGGCGCTCGCGCTTGACGCTGGCGACGACCTGAGCCAAATTACCTCCGAAAATACTGACGTGGTGGTGGAGTTCACCGTGCCGAGCGTGTCTCTTGGCAATGTGCGCGCACTCGTGGCGCAAGGTGTTGACGTGGTGGTGGGCACCACCGGTTGGACCGAAGAGAAGCTCGATCAGGTGCGTGCCGCGCTCGCTGCCGCGCCTCGCGAAGGCCAGAGCGTGTTCATAGCGCCGAATTTCGCCATTTCCGCCGTGCTTGCCGACTATTTCGCCAAGGTTGCGGCTCCGTACTTCGAATCCGCCGAAGTGATCGAACTGCACCACCCGAACAAGGTGGATGCTCCGTCCGGCACCGCATTCCATACCGCGCAGGGTATTGCCGCAGCTCGTAAGGCAGCGGGTCTTGGCCCTGTTCCGGATGCCACCGAAACCGATGGCGGTTCCCGTGGCCAGGTGGTTGACGGCATTCATGTGCACGCCGTGCGTCTGCGTGGCCTCAATGCCCATGAGGAAGCCCTGTTCGGTAACGACGGCGAGCAGCTGACCATTCGCGCCGACAGCTTCGACCGCATCTCCTTCATGCCGGGCGTGCTGCTGGCCGTTCGCAAGGTCTCCACTGGTGCATACCCGGGTGTGACCGTCGGCCTCGACAACTTCCTCGACCTGTAAATCCTTACGGTTGAACGGTAAATGGTCCCCAAACCGCTGATGTTGGCTTATTCCAGGTATCGGCGATTTGGGGATTATTTGTATCGTCTTATACCTACGCAATACAATCTGTGCCTACGTAATAAAGCTGTGCGCTGACTTTTGGCAATTAGCTCAAGTGCTGTTATACAGTGTGACTGTCCGAATCGAAACGAATGCAATATGGAAACCGGTGAAACATGCAGGCTCTGATTGCCATCATCGTCGCATTGGCTGTGACGGTAGCCGTTTTGTGGTTCTTTTTCGCGCCGCGCAAAGCGCTCCGCGCCCGTGTCGACAACGGCGTGCAAGAGGCGGTCGTCGAAGTCAAAGGTGGGTACAGTCCGGCAGTCATCGAAGCCGAGGCTGGTTTGCCTTTGCGGTTGATCTTCGATCGAAAAGAAGACGGCGAATGCTCGTCGCACGTAGTGTTCTCCGATTTCGGCGTCGATCTTGCATTACCTCCTTTCCGTACAACGACGTTGACGATTCATCCTGATAGGCCGGGGGAGTACGGTTTTGCATGCGGTATGAACATGCTGCATGGCACGTTGCGTGTGTTGCCGGGAAAACATCATGCTGCAATGCAGGACGAGTATTCAGCGTCGGAAGAAAATCCGAATAATGCAGAATCTCATGTTCCTATGCAATCGCAACAGACTGCTGTTGATGAAACATCGTATGCATCCGTTGATGCTTCTTCTGATTTTTCTTCTGTTTCTGCTGATTCTTCAGATGATTCTTCCGCATCTCGTGAAATGCGAGCATTGGTTACGCGGCTTATTGTGTCTGCCATCGTTACGATTCCGGTATTCGCTTCTACGATGTTGATGCTGTATCCGATGCCGAATTGGGCGCAGTTCATACTGATGCTGCCGGTGATGTGCTATGCCGCATTACCGATTTTCCGTAGCGGTTTCGCTGCGATCATTCACCGCTCTCCGGAAATGAACGCATTGGTCAGTTTGGGTACGGTATTCGCGTTTGCCTACTCGTGCGTGGTCACGTTTGTGCCTCAGATTCTGCCTGAGAATGCTCGAGAACCGTATTTTGAAGCGGTTGGTGTGGTCATCACGCTGATGCTGGTCGGGCAATTGCTTGAAGCGCGCGCTCGCGTCGGTACGGGAGAAGCCATGCGTGCATTGGCGAAACTGCAGCCGAAAACCGCTCGCGTGGTGCGTAATGAAATCGAAGAGGAAATTCCGGTCGATCAGGTGTTGGTCGGAGATATTATTGCGATTCGTCCGGGCGAACAACTTCCCGTTGACGGCACGGTTATTTCCGGTTTATCGTCTGTCGACGAATCCATGATCACCGGCGAATCCATGCCGGTGCTGAAGCAGGCTGGCGGCAATGTGACCGGTGCCACAATCAACGGTACCGGATCGTTGCGGTATCGTGCCACAAAAGTCGGCAAGGACACGGTGCTCGCGCAGATCATTGGATTGGTGCAATCCGCGCAAAGTTCCAAAGCTCCGGTACAGCGCCTGGCGGATAAGATTTCCGGTATTTTCGTGCCGATTGTGGTGCTGATCGCCGTGTGGTCGTGCGCACTGTGGTTTGCGTTCGGGCCGGAACCGCGCGTGGTGCATGCGCTGGTGGCGGCGGTTTCGGTGCTTCTGATTGCATGCCCGTGCGCATTGGGTCTTGCCACACCGCTTTCCGTAACGGTTTCGACCGGTCGCGCCGCGCAAATGGGTGTGCTGATTCGTTCCGCCGAAGCGTTGGAGACGTGCGGCAAAATCAATGCTGTCGTGCTTGACAAAACAGGTACGATCACCGCTGGCAAACCGTCATTGACCGACGTGCTTCCGCTTGGAAAATGGCGTGAAATACCAGATGATTTGCTGGCGATCACAGCCAGTGCCGAACGGGATTCTGAACATCCTCTTGCCGCCGCGATTGTTGCCGGAGCGCAAGAAAAGCATCTTACGTTAGGCGAGGCAACGCAATTCCGCGCGATTTCCGGGCAGGGAGTCACTGCGCACGTCGCGTCACATAGTATCGCTGTTGGCAATACCGATCTGATCGACGATCTTGACATGGCCATGCCGAGCGTCGGCAACGAGGATCTCGATGACATCATCGAGACTATGGAACGGTTGTCGGCGGAAGGGAAAACGCCGATGCTTGCGGCGGTCGACGGCGAGCTTGCGGGAATCGTGGCCGTTGCCGACACGGTAAAACCCGATTCTCAACAGGCCATCGCAGCCTTGAAATCGCATGGCGTCAACGTGGTGATGCTCACCGGAGACAACGAAACGACGGCACATGCTGTGGCAAATCGAGTTAGCGTCAGCAACGTGATCGCTGGAGTGCGACCGGAAAACAAGGCGGACGAAATCGCAAAACTGCAGGCGCAAGGCTATACGGTGGCGATGGTGGGCGACGGTATCAACGATGCTCCTGCGCTTGCCCGTGCGAATGTGGGATTCGCCATTGGAACGGGCACGGATGTGGCGATCCAGTCCGCGGACGTGACATTAATGAATGGCTCTCTGATGGGTTTGGTGCATGCGCTTGATTTGACCCATGCCACCATGCGCAATATCGCGCAGAATCTTGGATTCGCCCTTGGCTACAACAGCATTGGTATTTCCATTGCGGCGGGCGTGCTCTACCCGTTCACCGGCATGATGCTCAATCCGATGATTGCGGGCGCGGCCATGGCGTTCTCGTCGCTGTGCGTGGTGACGAATGCGAGTCGACTGCGCCTGTTCGATCCAGGCAAGGCGGTGCGTGCCGCAAATAAGACGTATCAGGTTCGCCAGCCGAACCCGAACGATAATAATCACAACAACCATAGCCAGAAAGGATTCATCATGGGACTGTTCAGTGATCACAAGGCCAAGAAGGAAGGTATGCACGAGGGCATGGAAGGCATGGGTGGAGCGCACTCCTGCTGTGGCGGCCACACCGTCGGCGTCGACCAGAGCGCGCTCGCCAAGGATCCGGTCTGCGGCATGAGCGTCGATCCGGCCACCGCTGCAGCCACCCGCGAGTACAACGGCACCACCTACTACTTCTGCAACCCGGGCTGCGCCGCCAAGTTCGAGCAGAACCCCACCCAATACCTTGCCTGAGTTTGTTCTGGTGGGCGCACTGTTTTGGAGTATCGTGCGGTCAGGAAAGCAAAATCGTGCGATATTCCGAAATCGTGCGGTCACCAGATCAAAAATCGTGAAGTCATTTGGCTTGAATCCCCCTGAGTATGCGGCTAAGCGTACCGATTCTTCCACTTGCTGGGGGATTTTGGACTGTGGGAGGCTTGGCCGCGGGAGGATTGTTCCATTAACTGGAGGTTTCGGGACTCTGGGAGGCTTGGCAGCGGGAGGATTGTTCCAGCGAGTGGAGGTTTCGGGAATGTGAGGAGTTGTTTAGCATACCGATTGTTCCATGGACTGGAGGTTTCGGGACTCTGGGAGGCTCGGCAACGGGAGGATTGTTCCAGCGGGTGGGGGATTTTGGTCTCTGGAAGGCAGTTCATATTGCGATATGGTCGCGAACTCGGGCGCTTCGGCGTCCGTGGCGGGAAGTACCGTTGGCACTATGACTGACGGTACTATGCATCTTCTTGATCCTGCTCCTTTCGGACGTATTCTTCCGGCCATGGTCACCCCCATGAAGGCCGACGGTTCCGTTGATTTCGAGGCCGCGCAGAAGCTTGCGAAGCAGCTTGTTGCCGATGGCGCCGATGGCCTTGTGGTCAATGGCACCACGGGCGAGTCTCCCACCACCCACATGGAGGAGAAGGTCGAGTTGGTTCAGGCCGTCAAGGATGTGGTGAGCGTGCCCGTTATCTCCGGTGCGGGTTCCAACGATACCGCCCACACCGTGCGCATGGTGGAGCAGACTCAGGAGGCGGGTGCCGATGCGGTGCTTGTGGTCGCTCCATATTATTCGCGTCCGTCGCAGGAAGGCGTGTTCCGCCACTACAAGGCGGTCAATGATTCCGCCGACAAGCCGATTATCGTTTACGATGTGCCCGGCCGTACCGGTTTGCACATTCAGTTGGAAACCTACTGTCGTCTGGCTGAACTTGATCATGTCAAGGCAGTCAAGGACGCCACCGGAGATATCGCAGGTGCCGTGCGTAAGCGTATGGAGACCGGTTTGACTTGGTATTCGGGCGATGACGGTCTGTTCCTGCCGTTCCTTTCGGTTGGTGCGGTCGGCATTATTTCCGTGATCGCGCATGCCGCATCCGGTCCGATGCGTGATTTGGCTGCTGCGTTCGATCGCGGCGACATTCATGAGGCGCAGCGCATTGCCGTGCAGCTTGCCCCGCTGGTCGAAGCGATGAATGGCAACGGTTTCCAAGCTGTTATGGCGAAGGCGTCGCTGAAGGTGCGTGGCATTCTCGATTCCACGACGATGCGTTTGCCGAATGTCGGTCCGGGCGAAGCTGAGATTAAGCGCGCGGAGGATGGCATGCGCGCTTCCGGCTTGCTGTGATTGCGATCATCGGTTTGCGATGAAGATTGCTGTGATTGCGATGATTGCCGTACCTGCAGTAGCGATGTCTACGGCACTGATTTGCAATGGCGATTACAGCAATCATGGCGATCAATCTCGACGATTACGGCAAGCATTGCGACTACCGGTTTGCCGTAATACGTTTGCCGTAATGCGGCAAACCTACTGAATTCCTCGTTTCCGCACAGGCGGAGACAATTAGTAATAGAAATCCAACTAGGAAATGGCTATAGAAGAAACCAAAACAGTAACTACGCACAAGCGCGGCAGCAAAGCTGCCAAGCGCACTGAAAACACCCAGGCCGAGGATGTGAAATCCGCGAAGCCTGCAAGCTCCGAGAAAGCCAACAAGGCTGAAGCGACTTCCAAGAAGGCGAAGTCTTCTGGCCGTAGCGGTGGCCGTGGCACTCGTGCGGGCGATGCGTCCGGTTCCGCCCATGGCGGTTCCCGCGGCAATGGCAGCGGTTCCTCCAAGGGCGCGAAGAATGCGAAGAACGTTAAGAATGCGAAAGGCGCCAGGCCTGCTAGGAACTCCAAGAGTTCCAATGCGGCAAGCTCTTCTGCTGGCAACCGCCGCAATTCTCGTCTTGCTCCGCAGACCACCGCACCGCAGCAGGATGACGTGTTGATCGCTCCGCCGAAGTACCGCAAGGGTTCCATGCGCATCGTGCCCCTTGGCGGCCTTGGTGAAATCGGCCGCAACATGAACGTGGTCGAATACAATGGCCATCTGCTGCTCATCGACTGTGGTGTGCTTTTCCCTGAAGAGGAGCAGCCGGGCGTTGATTTGATCCTGCCTGACTTCCATTACATCAAGGATCGTCTCGACAAGGTCGATGCTCTGGTGCTCACCCACGGCCACGAGGATCATATCGGTGGCGTGCCGTATCTACTGAAGCTTCGCCCTGATATTCCGCTGATCGGTTCCAAGCTCACGTTGGCTTTCGTCGAAGCCAAGTGCAAGGAGCATCGCATCAATCCGCGACTGGTTGAGGTCAAGGGACGCGACAAGCTGAAGGTCGGTCCGTTCAATCTTGAGTTTGTGAACGTCACGCATTCCATTCCGGACGCTCTGGCTGTGTTCGTGCAGACTCCGGCCGGAAGCCTCATCGACACCGGCGATATCAAGCTCGATCAGCTGCCGCTCGACCATCGCATCACCGATTTGGTGGAGTTCGGCAAGCTTGGTGAAAAGGGCGTGGATCTGCTGATGATGGATTCCACCAACGCTGAGGTTCCAGGCTTCGTCAAGCCGGAAACCACCATTGGCCCAGCTCTTGATCAGGCATTTGCCCAGGCTACGCGCAAGATCATCGTGGCCAGTTTCTCCAGCCATGTGCACCGCGTGCAGCAGGTTGTTGATGCCGCTCACAAGTATGGCCGCAAGGTGGTGTTCGTGGGCCGTTCCATGGTTCGCAACATGTCCATTGCTGCGGATTTGGGCTACTTGAGGCTTCCTGAAGACACGGTTATCGACCTGAAGAAGGCTCATGACGTGCAAGACGACAAGCTCGTCTACATGTGCACTGGTTCCCAGGGCGAACCGATGGCCGCGCTTGGCCGCATCGCCGACGGCAACCATCGCGACATCACCATCAACGAATTCGACACGGTCATTCTTGCGAGCTCCCTGATTCCGGGCAATGAGCATGGCGTGTACAAGATCATCAACAAGCTGGTGCAGCTTGGTGCCCGCGTGGTCAATCGAGACAATGCCGCCGTGCATGTGTCCGGCCACTGCAATGAGGGCGAACTGCTGTACATGTACAACATCGTCAAGCCGAAGTGCGCCATGCCGATTCATGGTGAGAACCGCCATTTGGTGGCGAACGGCATGATTGCGGTTAAGACGGGTGTTGATCCGCAGAATGTGGTGCTCGCTGAAGATGGCGATGTGGTCGATTTGTACCACGGCCAGGCTGCTGTTGTCGGTTCCGTTCCATGCGGTTACGTGTACGTTGACGGCGATTCCGTTGGCGAACTTACCGAGGAAGAGCTTGAGAAGCGTCGTATTCTCGGTACGGAAGGTTTCGTGTCGAGCTTCGTCGTTGTCGATACGGAAACGGCAGATGTTGTCGCAGGTCCGAAGATTTATCTCAATGCGGTTGCCGAAGACGAAAGCGAATTCGACAAGGTTCGTCATCAGATCGTCGAACAATTGCAGGATGCGATGATGACTGGCACGCGCGATACGTATAAGCTTCAGCAGATCATGCGTCGTACGTTGGGTAGCTGGGTTGCACGTCAGCTGCATCGCAAGCCGATGATCGTTCCGGTCGTTGCCGATATCGCGCAGGATATTGACGAAGCGATGGGATTGAACGCAGCGCAATGATGAATCGACAGATAGTCAATATTTTTCGCAATTTCGCTGATTCCAGCGAAATTAATATTGGAATAATATTGAATTATCGACGGATCGTCAATAATTGTTGATTGCATAATAAAAAGAAGGACGGCGTAACCGGCACAATCGGTTGCGCCGTCTCCTATTCCATAAATAGGGATTTCACAATAAAAAGGAGTGACATGCCAGGAGCAAATCTCACCCGAATCGAAGCGGAAGAACGCAAAAGCGTTATCGCAGCACCGGTTCATTACACGGTCAAACTTGATCTGACCTGTGGAGCCAAGAATTTCGGTTCCGAAACCACCATCACGTTCGACGCTGAGCCGGGAGCTACCAGCTTCCTTGACCTGATCGCCACCGAAGTGAGCGAAATCGTGCTCAACGGCGCAACTCTCGATCCGGCCGAAGCGTTCGCCGACAGCCGTATCGAACTGAAGAACCTCGAAGCGCACAACGAAGTGACCGTCAAGGCGCTGTGCCAGTATTCCAACACCGGTGAAGGCCTGCACCGCAGCATCGACCCGTCCGACGGCAACATCTACCTGTACTCCCAGTTCGAAGTGCCGGATGCCCGCCGCGTGTACGCCGTGTTCGACCAGCCTGACATCAAGGCCGTGTTCGACTTCTCCGTGCTCGCCGCCAAGTCTTGGATTGTCACCTCCAACATGCCTGCCGCATCCGTGACCGACAGCGAAACCGTTACCGAAGAAGGCACGCTCGGCACGCACGAAGCCGAAACCACCAAGCTGTGGGTGTTCGAATCCACGCCGACCATGAGCTCCTATCTCACCGCCATCTGCGCAGGTCCATACGCCGAATGGCATACCGAATACGCCAACGAAGACGGTCGCACCGTGCCGATGGCCATGTACTGCCGTCAGGCGCTCGCCGAAGCGTTCGCCAAGGATGTCGATTACCTGTTCGACATCACCAAGAAGGGTTTTGCCTTCTATGCGAAGACTTGGGGCGTGCCGTATCCGTACGCCAAGTACGACCAGATTTACGTGCCGGAATACAATGCCGGCGCTATGGAGAACATTGGCATGGTCACCATACGCGACCAGTACGTGTTCGAATCGAAGGTCACCGACGCGTATGCCGAGCGCCGCGTCGTCACAGTGCTGCACGAGCTTGCACACATGTGGTTCGGCGATTACGTGACCATGAAGTGGTGGAACGACCTGTGGCTTAACGAGTCTTTCGCCGAGTTCACGTCCACCCTTGCCACTGCCGAAGCCACGGAATGGAAGGACGCTTGGGCCACGTTCAGCTCCGGCGAGAAGAGCTGGGCACTGCGCCAGGATCAGCTGAGCACCACCCACCCGATCGTCGCGCCGATCAACGATCTGAACGACACGTATGTCAACTTCGACGGCATCACCTATGCCAAGGGTGCTTCCGTGTTGAAGCAGCTCGTGTTCTATGTGGGTCGTGAGAAGTTCTTCAAGGGCATCAACAACTATTTGAACAAGCATGCGTACTCCAACGCTACGCTCGCCGATCTGCTGGCTGAACTCGAGTTGACGTCCGGCCGCGATCTCAAGGCGTGGAGCGCCCAGTGGCTTGAACAGTCCGGCATCAACACCATCGCCACCGAAGTTGAGGAAAACGAGGATGGAACGATTCGCCAGCTTGCGTTGCGCCAGTCCGCTTCGGCTGATCATCCGGTGCTGCGCGCGCATCGTCTGGCTGTCGGCTTCTACAATGAGGATCCGGAAACCGGCAAGATCGTGCGTACCGACCAGTTCGAACTTGATGTTGACGGCGAACTGACGATTGTCGAAGCGGCTGCCGGCAAGGCATGTCCGGCGCTGATTTTGGTGAATGACGACGATTTGACATACACGAAGCTGCGCTTCGACGAGAAGAGCCTCAAGTTCGCTGCGGAGAACCTGTATCGCTTCGACGATGCGTTGGCTCGTTCCGTGATTTGGCTTGCGTTCTGGGATATGACTCGTGACGGCGAATTGCCGGCAAAGCAGTTCATCGAAACCTCTTTGGCTGCGCTTGCCACGGAACATGAGTCCACCACGTTCCGTTACGCTTTGGCGCAGGTCAGCACCACCGCATGGCATTACACCGCTCCGGCCGACCGTGCCGAAGTGGTGGAGCATGTGGCTGCCGAGCTGTTCAAGCTGGCTCAGGCCGCTGAAGCCGGTTCCGACGAGCAGTTCCAGCTGATCACCGCCTACTTGGGTTATGGCGAGCCGGGCGATGCTGCGTTCGAAGCGAATGCGAAGGGTCTGCTCGATGGTTCCGTGAAGCTTGATGGCTTGGAGATCGACAATAATTTCCGTTGGACCATCATCAACGCGTTGAGCACGATCAACGCCATCGGACAGAGTGGCATCGACGCGGAACTTGCCAAGCGTGAAACCACTGAGAACCGTGAGTTCGCATTGGGTGCGCGTGCGGTCGCAGGCATTGCGGAAGCCAAGGAATGGGCTTGGAACGAGGCTTTGCACAACGACGAGCTGACCAACATGCAGTTGGAATCCGTGGCCCGTGGCTTCGCATCAACTCCACGTGCCGACTTGGCTGAACCGTATGCGGCCAAGTATTTCGAGGTTGCCGACTGGATCTGGAAGAACAAGACCTTCCACATGGCTGAGGCTCTGCTGGAAGGCCTGTACCCGAGCTATGCCGATCCGGCCGCGCTGGTGGATCTCGGTGATGCTTGGCTGGCTTCGCATGCCGACGCCGACAACGCGTTGCAGCGCATTGTGCGTGGCAATGTTGAATCGTCGCATCGCACGCTCACGGTGCGCGATTTCAACGCGTCCCTCTGATGCCGTTCCTGACACCATTACAGTAGCTGCTTTTGGTAGCTACTTCTGGTAACTGCATTTGATATCACTCTGTGATATTGCATCATAAGCCCGGACTGACGGCGTGACTTATCCCGCTGCCAGTCCGGGCTTGTTTGCCTCCAGACAAGCCATCCCAACCAAAAGCCGATTCCATAACGATTATGGACAGTGGGTCTTTAGGGCCCATAATGGCCCAGCCGGTCGGAATCGGAGGATGGGAGCGAGATTGCAAGAAGATTGAGATTGCGGAAATCTTACGACGTTGCATACTGCAGTTTGCATGACATCGCTACTGCAGTATGCAGGTATCGCAACATGCTGTCGACTATTTTGTTGAATGGTGAACCCGTTGAGTACGATGGTGCACGGCAATATAACTTGAGATAGCGAGGACTTGAGACTCATGCCACGTATGTTCGGAACAGACGGTGTTCGAGGATTGGCGAATAGGGCTTTGACCGCACAGCTTGCGTTGGATTTGGGCGATGCTGCGGTGCGCGTGCTTGGCGATGACGGAGACAAAAGCGAATTCGACGGTCGTCGCCGTGCACTGGTCGGCCGCGATACTCGCGTTTCCGGCGATTTTCTTGCAGCGGCGCTGTCCGCAGGCATGTCCGCAGGTGGATTCGATGTGATCGACGCGGGCATTATTCCAACTCCGGGTGTCGCATACCTGACTTCCGTACTGAACGTGGAAATGGGTGCCGTGATTTCCGCATCCCACAATCCCATGCCCGACAACGGCATCAAATTCTTCGCGCGTGGCGGTTTCAAACTGCCTGATACCAAAGAAGACGAAATCGAAAGTGTGCTCGGTCAGGATTGGGAACGTCCGACCGGTGCCGGCGTGGGCCGCATCAGCCACGACACGGCAACCGCAACCAACCTGTATATCGACCATCTGGTGTCCACCATCGCCCCCATTGGACCTGACAAGTCCCAGCCGACACCGCTGAAAGGACTGAAAGTCGTGGCCGACTGCGCCAACGGTGCCACCTCCGTGGTCGCGCCGGAAGCGTTGCGCCGCGCCGGTGCAGACGTGATCGTGATCAACGCTTCGCCAGACGGCTACAACATCAACAAGAACGCCGGATCCACACACCCCGAACAGTTGCAGGCCATGGTCAAGGCCTCTGGAGCCGATCTGGGTGTGGCCTTCGACGGTGACGCCGACCGTTGCCTTGCCGTGGACGAAGACGGCACCATGGTCAACGGCGATCAAATCATGGGCATTCTCGCGCGTGCCAAAAAGAACGCGGGCAAGCTCAACCACGACACCCTCGTGGTAACCGTGATGAGCAACCTCGGTCTGAAACTCGCCCTACGTTCCATGGGCATCAAAACCGTGCAAACCGGCGTGGGCGACCGTTACGTGCTTGAGGAAATGCTGCGCGGCGACTATTCGCTCGGTGGCGAACAGTCCGGACATGTGATCAACCGCGAATTCGCCACCACCGGCGACGGCACCCTCACCGCATTGACCCTATGCAACGAAGTGGTCAACTCCGGCAAAAGTCTCAAAGAACTCGCATCCGACTTCCCGCAACTGCCACAAACCCTCATCAACGTGCCGAACGTCGATAAGCTCGCGGCCAAAACCAATGCCAAAGTGCAGGCGGCCGTCGAACACGAAGAGAAAATGCTCGGCGACACCGGCCGCGTGCTACTGCGCCCATCCGGCACCGAACCGCTCGTGCGCGTCATGGCCGAAGCGGAAACCCAACAGCAGGCCGACGAGGTCTGCGACCGTCTCGCCAAAGTCGTAGCCGAAGAACTCGCCCTGTAACCACACTGCAGATACGCATCATTCGGCAATCCAAAATCCCGAACCAATACGCGAAGGAAACCCATGTTCGGACGCAACTCGAAAGTCAATCTCGAACTCAACCGCGAGGTTGAAAAACTCATCAAAACCGGCGGCAAGGAACAACTGCTCCCCATCGTGCAGGCAGGTGAACCGGTACTGCGCCAGCAGACCGCAGCCTACGAAGGCCAGCTGAGCCGCAAAACGCTCGACAAACTCATCGAAACCATGCGCATCACCATGATCGAAGCGCCGGGCGTGGGCCTTGCCGCAACCCAGATCGGTCTTGGACTGGCCCTCGCCGTGGTGGAAGACCATGTGCGTGACGACGATGACGATGATCCGCGTGAAGCGGCCGAATTCCCGTTCCATGTCATCATCAACCCAAGCTATGAGCCGATCGGCACCGAAACCCGCAGCTTCTACGAAGGTTGCCTGAGCTTCGACGGCTATCAGGCGGTACGCAAACGCTGGCTTGACATCACCGCCCGCTGGCAAGATGAAGACGGCAAACAGCACGAGGAGCATCTGCACGGTTGGCCGGCCCGCATCTTCCAGCACGAAACCGATCATTTAAGCGGCGAACTGTATATCGACAAGGCGGAAATCCGAAGCCTCGCCACCAACGAGAATCTTGAGGATTTCTGGTGCGACGATCCGGTTCCTAACGAAGCCGCAGCCGAACTCGGATTCGAACTGTAAACCAGGGGCAAGTGCCGCTGTAAGCGCATAATGTGCGGCAAAGGCGTTGCGGAATCCAATCAGCACGGAATCCGGTTGTTACGAATCCGATCGTTGCGGAAAATCCGTGAATACCCAGCAAGGGGGAGAGGCCTACGAGCCTCTCCCTTTTTTCGTTACGCCATCATTTTTTCGTTATGTCATCGTTCGCCTATCCCGTGTAATGCGCGCGCGCATCGCATTCCCCACGGCACACGCACGTATGTACGTAACCATGTTTGCATTTCGCAAGATTATTTTTCGCAGCGTTATATCGCGTGATATTTTCAGCACCATCTGCGTCATCATCATGGCGAAACGATTTCGTCCGCGACGTCATACTACGTGCGCAACGTGCATGGACACAGTCAAGCAAGGTATTTTTTGTGAACATAATCGTTTTTCGCAACATTATTTTCTTTTCTGTATTGAATTTAGCGGAATAAACGAATTAAAGATACGCTTTCGAATCTTGAAAAAAGGAGATTGCGCTATCCGAGAAGCAGTATGTTTTTCGTGGGCGTCAACGTGTATTGCGCCCTCTCTCGGCTACCATGCAAAGTATGAACGAAGCAAAGACGGGCCGTTCCTGGCTTACTGAAGCCAAGCAAGACATCAACCAATGGTCGGCATCGATGCCGAAAAACGCCGACAACCAGCTTATCGACTGGCAGTGGGTCGCCTCCCTCGACTTGGAACACGGCATTGGAGCCGCACAAAACCAAAGCATCGACCTGATTGCCGTATTGAACGCCGCCGATACCGCGCTTGTGCCGACTCCGGAGACAACGGATTTCATGCAGGATTCGGCATTATCCGCCCAGCAACTGCATAATCTGCTGAAAAAGGATCTGACGGTACGCGACCGTCTCGAATCCATCATCGCGCAATGCAACACCGCTTTCATGACGGATTTCGATCGTTTGATCGCTTCTTACCGTTTGCCTCGCGCGCTCGCATATGCGAACCGTCGGTTGTGCGACGAAATCGCCATGTTGCGTCGAATTGGCGTTGTGACGGGCTTGTGGACTATTGCCGAAGAACGCCGGGAACGAGTGACGGTGCCCGTGCTGCAGCCTGTTGCCGGAGTGGACAACCGTGTGAACCTCGACGATATTCAGGATCGCACCGCACAGATCGTCAATGGTCGTGCCGAACGTCGTGCCGCAGAACGTGAGCAGAAACGTGCCAGCGATTACGCCATGTCGCGCGCGAACTTGAGCGGGGTGACGAGTCCGGGAGGTTCGCGTGTGTTCGATTATGGGGCCTTTGACTCTGCTGGCACGGGTGCAGGCGGTTCTTTTGGCTCTTTTGGAAGTTCCGCTGACTCGGCGGAGGCCGCGCAAGCTCGACGTTTGGCGGATTACAAAAAGTCGGATTGGCGTGATGCCTACCTCCCTGGCCGTGACCTCGACACGGTGATGGGCATTGATATCGAAACCACGGGCACGGATCCGGCCCGCGTGTACATCATCGACGCCGGGTTCGAATTCATGAACATGATTTCGCCGCGTCCGTCCGGCGAGCCCTCGGGCTACTGCTACGAACAGGGCTATTACGAGGCTGGCGACGCGTACGGACAGGCGCGTCTTTCCTTCGGAGTTCCTGCACAGAACGCGCTGCTCGGCAACCCTTTGATCCTCGACCTTACCGGTATCGACGTGCGCGATCGTGCCGGCACGGACTTTCGTTTGTTTGACGAATGGCCCGAAGCGCAGGTCGGATTGCTGCAACGGCTTGAACAGCAGCCGTACGTTGCACACAACGCCCGGTTCGAGCACAGCTTTTTCATGTTGAATGTCGCCGGATATGCGGAAAGCTATCGTGCCGGCAATATTACGATCATTGACACGTTGCCGATGAGCCGTCGTTGGGATGAGGGGTCGATTCCCGATGATGAGCATCCGTATGGCAATAACACGTTGGATGCGTATGCCAAACGTCAGGGCGCGTTGGACGCTTCCCAAAGCGAACGGCATCTTGGCTTGGAAGATACGCATATCATGCTGGTTGCCATGAAGCATCATCTTGGTGTGCTGCGTACCGAGGGGCGCGGCCCCTGGAGTGCAGCCGGAAGACCCGGCAATGGCGGCAAACGGTGTGGCAAGCGTTGGTAGGCGGTAGGTGCTGATAGACGGAGTGTCTCGCAAGTTGGGCGGCAAGACGCAAGCTGGATGGCATAACGCAAGCTGGATGGGCGAATTGACGCTGCTGAATGTGTGTCAAGCGTAGTCGTTTTGTTTTCCCGCTGGAAGTTTTGCCCGCTTGTTGTCTTGTATTTGTCCTTCAGCTACGCGCATTCACTCACCGCGGTTGCGACACGCCCGGATGTTGGTTTGCGGTGGGGTGTTTCGGGGTTTTTCCGGTGGTCT